>Ga0207841_1000196_pt1 | contig 39508 bp, 23 predicted proteins | sample HigsolmetaGSP18D_FD_184846 | JGI IMG/M metagenome (GOLD analysis project Ga0207841, IMG submission 184846) | High solid enriched microbial communities from the Joint BioEnergy Institute, USA - SP1-8-D (SPAdes) | ecosystem: Engineered > Bioreactor > SSF (Solid state fermentation) > Aerobic >... | reverse complement strand
CGGTGCCGCAGGTGCCCCGGGTCGCCGTGCAGGATGTGCTGCACCCGATCGGCGGCTTCTCGTCCGGGTTCTCGTCAGGCTTCTCGTCAGGGTCCTCCTCGGCAAACGCCTCGGTCGTCGGGGGGGGTCTTGGTGACCGGTTCTGAACCACACAATAATCTTCCCCCCCCCCCCCCCCCCCGGGCGCTGTCGTCGCCCCGGACCTCCACGACAGAACAGATGTCACGCGAGCCATGACCCACAGCTAGATTTCTTTGCATTTACGGTACAGTTTATACGGGCATATTTCGATCGGTGTCGGGTTGGACGGTCGGTTGAAACGGAGTCACCTCAGTATAGACGGGACGGGTTTGGTTGGTTGTCTGCTTATGTTTTTTTTGCTTCTGTCTAATATTTCCGCTTGTCACCTCTTCTCTTCCCTCTCCCAACTTTGGTCGACCAGGTTCTCCTCTCTCTCCCAGGCCACTCTTCTCCTCAGACCGCCTGTGGTCCAACCTTAGCCACAACCTAATGGTTGTTCTTGACTCATGTCTCTTCTTTTTCTCCGATACTCGAATTGTTGTTCTTGACCGGCGGGATTTTGTGAGCTTGGTGTTACGAGAATTTTCGAAAAGAAAGCTGCGCACTTTATAGACTGGTTCTGGAGCTGCTGCGTTATAGGCTGGAATATGTCTGACCTGCAAGAAACGTGACCCTGATGACAGTGACGCACAAGAAGAATGGTGTCTGCTCGGCTCTGTTTTGGGTACAATACAATGTCCGTCACCTGTGTGCCTGCCTACCTGCCTATGTTCGCGCCTCGGGCCTTTTATGTATTTTGCTTCTTCTTCTTCTTCTCCTTCGCAGCTTGTTTTTTACTAGACAGACATTCTGGAATGATGAGAGAGTCAATTCAATCAGATCAGATCAGATCAGATCAAATTCATCTGTGTGAAAGAAAGTATATACGGCACTTTTTTTTCTAGCAAGGTAGAGCTAGCTCTGCGAGTAGGTCGGTAGGGTAGGTGACGTAGCAATAATGATAATAGAAAGAACTGCGCAGATGTGTCAACGGCTACATCCGGTATCTGTATCTATCTGTATTGTAGGTATACGTATACACGACTGCGGCAGGCAGGATAATACACACATAGATACATACAATATATAGAAATATATTGACAGGGCGATAAATCGTCCCGAATGCCCGGTGCTCGATGCCCAATAATCCCTGATTTGGATCTATACCAATCTAATGATTACTGATTTGATTACCGATTATTTCATTTATTGCAACTCCGTGAGTATAATCTCGTGGTATGAGCTCATAGTTGTCATGTAGTAGTGAGATAGGTGCTTGCTGATGGCTGATGTGGCGTTGTGCGGGTGGGTGGGTGGGTGGCGCACCCGCCTGCTGGCCGCTAGCTAATAAGGTTAAAAAGAAGCACACTGACAACAACAGGCATCAATGGTCCAATGGCTAGGATTCTTGCCTTCCAAGCAAGAGGTCCGCGTTCGATTCGCGGTTGATGCACGCAGTGACTCCAAGTCAGAATTTCTTTTTCAACCTGTATCTACCAGTTTATTGTAAGTACCTAGGCCTGGGAAATCTTTTTTTTTGGTCATGGGCCTGGTTCCGAGGAATGTATTCCAGTATATAAGTAATAACATAATATAGTCCCATCAATATGATATGACGATGCAAGCCACAGCTTGAAAATATTAAGTCGCCCTTCTACTTTACATTCTATATCCTGGAAATACGCACAGCAGATCCGACAGACGAGACGAGTTTGACGCTCATCTATCTATCTATCTATCTATCTATCTATCTATCTATCTATCTATCTATCTATCTATCTATCTATCTATCTATCTATCTATTTATGTTCTCAGTGTTCCCAATACATGTAGGTGCTGTACAGTGCCCCTGTACTGCATTTAGGTAGGTACGTATACAATGTAACTGACTTGACTGACAGAATCTCCCGTCTATCTCTGGGTATCAGTGTGAATAAGGTATAGTGTGGTATAACCGCACAGGGTATGAGTCATTGACGAATTTCCAGCGATTCGACCAAGATTAGCTATGTAATGCATGTACGCCGTATGTAGTGTCTGGCACACTGCGTGAGTTCCCTCCAAAATCAGCCCAGTGATCATGGGCCTTATGTATGTTATCATAATCATCAGCATCCCAAGACCAGAGCTAGCAATAGCGACAGAACTTAACTGGATACTGCATCCGTACGCGACAGGCTTATTCCAGTCGACATCTACCGCCGCCTCGTCCGCACCAGCGGCGAACTCCCCAGATCCTCGCTGAAACTCGCGTTCCTCCACGAGGGCGGATCCCCATCCCCGTCCCCGTCGACATCGACGTCGCTGACGTCGTCCACTGGATCGACATGCACCGCGGGGGAGAAGATCGGACTGGTAGCGATGCGCGGGCGCGACTTGAACACGCTCGCGTAGTCGGCGTCTCTGTCGAAGAGCTCCTCGCGGGGCGTGGACGCGCGGGAGATCGTGTCCGGGTTGGGGGAGTGCGAGCGCTTTGTGCTGGGCGTCTCGAACGGGTTCACGGGGAACGAGGGCCGGGGCGGGCGCGGTTTCTTCTCCCGCGGCCGCGCGCTGGGCGGCGGGAGCAGGGACAGGGACTGTCTGGTGCGTTCGATGAGGGTGGTTGCCCTTGACTCGTCCCTGGGTTTCTTCTGGGAGGGTAAAGGAGGGAGGTCTGGTTCTGGGGTATCCTGTCGAGGGTTCTGCTCGTCCTCCGAACCGGCCCCTGGGGGAGGATGGTCCTCCGCCGGGGGCATGTCTGCGTGGTTTGCAGCCGGAGACGGAGCACGAGACTGGTACTCTTCACGGTCCGGTGTTACGACGGAAACAGTTGGCGATCGCAGCAGCCGTTCCCGCTCGACAGGCGCTGGAGACAGGCCCCCCGCGCTGTGATCTCCGTGATCGTCTTCCGGCACGGACTTCTCCTTTACAGCGGGAGCACCTGGGAGATTAACCTCGCCTCTCAGCTTTGACAGGTCCTCGTTCAGCGACGAGAGGAGAGACTGGTACTCCTCTTTCTTCTTCGTGCGGACCGTCGGCTGCCTGACTGCTTTCGAGATACTCGCGACCGTCAGCCGCTGGTGCTCTCTGAAGACCAGCGGCTGCGCACCAGAGCTCTCCCGCTGCGCCTGTCGCTGCGGATCCGCGTTCTTCTGCATCGACTCATGGAATTCACGCCACCTGCGCAGCCGTGCCTGCTGCCGCGAGAGCCGGTTTTCCAACTCGACCAGCAAGTCTGTCGTAGGGGCGTTGCTCAGATCGTCGACTGTCCCTTTGTTTGCGCGGGACCATGCCTCTGTAAATGGCAGCTCGAGGAAGGCATCCTTGCTGGAGCGCGATCCGCCATCCAGCAGCGTATCGGCCCACTCTTCGCTTCCCATCCAGTTGCTTTTGATCTCCCGGGCTATGCTTTCACAATCGGGCGCATGCTCCTCCTCTTCTTCTGACTTCTGCGGTTTCTCTTTAGATCGACGAGCCAGCTCGTCCTTCTTCGTCTCGAGCAGCTGGGTGAATTTGTCGTAGTTACTCCGTACGCGCGTCCGGCATCCGGTCATGGTACTCAGCGAGTACTGATGGGCAAGGATGAGCGGGACCATCATCTCGTGCTCCTCCTCCGTGATGCCCCTCGCCGTCGCGAGTCTCATGGCCGCGCTTGCCGGTAGATCTGTTCTCGTAGCCAGCACCTTGCGGAGGACCGCCGTGGAGAAGACGGCAAGGATCTCCTCGAACTTGTCGCCCTTGCAGTCGTCCAGCATGGACTTGCGCAGGATGGTCTCCCGGCCCAGATCGCCATTCTTCTTCAGGTCGGACAGCGCCCGGAACAGGGCCGCACGGAGGTTCACCGACTGGAGCGGTTCCAAGGGGGGAAAGAAAGGACGGAGTTTCTGGCCCGGGTCAGCAGAGTCTTCAGCAGGACGAGGTCAGCGAATTTTATTTTCCCCTACATTCTGCGCCCCTTCGGGATCCCAGATTTCAAAGAGCCGGTACAGCGCCCACTCGACGCATTTCACGCGCTGGCGCTGGTTCTGCTGGGCGGCGGACAAGGCGCGGGTGGTGATGTTGGGCCAGTCGTCCAGCTGGTCGAGCTGCAGCAGCTTGAGGTTGCGGATGAAGATGGCGACGTTGGAGGGCGACGGCCAGCCCGCGGGCTTGGCCTTGGAGGGGGGTTTTGCGGGCTGCATGGCGGGTGTCTTTGATCAATGGCCTGTGTCTGTAGACATGTATATCCAGCATGGAGGTGTAGATGCGGCCGGACAACAACGATAACGTGTTTGCAGTGTTTGGCCCGCGTATCAGAGAGCCAGCGCAGACTGACAACCAACATGCACCGTCCATCCCTCCCTTTTATCAACACCGCAACTTCTTGGTCTGCTTCGTTCCTTTTCTCCTCTCCTTCCCCCCTCTCTCTTTTCTTCCCTTCCTCTCTCCCCTCTCCGCTCCCGGCATTGACGGTTCCATCGGTTGCAATCCCCTCTGGTGCGCGTCTCGAAGATGAGTTCGGAGACGCCCCTCCAGCCGGTGTGGACCACGCAGGATGGTAAGTCGGATTGACCTGTCGGTACGATATATCTCTCTGACTTCTATCTGCAGTCCTCTCGACGTTGCCGCATCCCCCCGAGGAGAACTCGGAGTCGCCCGTGCCCTTCTTCCACCTCCTCGAGCGCCTCAAGACGACCAAGCGCGAGGGCTGGCGCCGCTTCGGCATCAGCTACGGCGAGTCCATCTCTGACCACATGTATCGCATGGCGATCATGACGATGCTGGCGCCGCCGTCGCTGGCGGCGCGGCTCAACATCCCGCACTGCACCAAGATGGCCCTCATCCACGACATGGCCGAGTCGCTCGTCGGCGACATCACGCCCGTCGACAAGCACGTGTCCAAGGCGGAGAAGGCGCGGCGCGAGGGGGAGGTTATGGACTACATCACCAAGAACCTGCTGGGCGGCGTGCCCGGGGGCGGGCTCACGGGGGAGGAGATCCGCCGGGTGTTCCAGGAGTACGAGGACAACGAGACTCTCGAGGCCCGCTTCGTCCACGACGTCGACAAGATGGAGCTGCTGCTGCAGATGGTCGAGTACGAGCGCGCGCTCGGCGTCGACCTGTCAGAGTTCTGCCACGTCGCGCAGCGCATCCAGCTGCCCGAGGTCAAGGAGTGGGCGGCCACCGTGCTGAAGGAGCGCGAGGCCTTCTGGCGGGAGAGGGCGGCTGCCAACAACAGCAATTCCAGTTCTTGAGCAGGGCCTCTTATCAGGGTACAGGACCGGGTTTACGACGTGATGGATCGGAGAGGGTCAGACGGGATTGATTGTGCGGTTGGGTACACAGTCTATGGGAAGGACACAACTGTGGCGTTTGGTTTGCCTTGGTCGGTTTCTCAGATACCATCCATGATACACCGGAGGAGTAAAAACAGTGTGAATACGAGCATGAGTTCGAGCATGAATCCAGTGAATATCCTATATTATATTCCTAATAGATCCAATCTATCATGATATGAATACATATATACAGTACAATGACAGTTCGTCCAACATAAATATAACAGAGAGACAGTATAGTTTAATCCTCCGGCTCCTTCTCCATCTCCCTCGCCAACATCTCCGCCTCGGCAATCATCTCCTCCTCACTCCTCGGCTTCCTCTCCTCATCATCCACCCGGGGAAACCCCGCCGTCCTCCTCTTCTCCCCGCCCTTCTGCAGATCCTCCATCCGCTCCCACTGGAACCGCGCAATATCCCCCTCCTCCCCATCCATCATCCTGTACACGGCGTCCGTGCCGCCTCTGTGGTCCAGATCCGCCCGCCGCCGCGGGATGATGTGCATGTGGACGTGCGGCACGCTCTGACCCGCGTCGACGCCGTCCTGGACGGCGATGTTCAGGCTCGTGGCGTTGAAGACGCGCTCGACCATGCGCCCGACGCGGCGCACCGTCAGGAAGAGGTCCGCCGTCTCGGCTGGGGTGAGGTCCGCGACGCGGGGCACGCTGCGGCGCGGGCAGACGAGGACGTGGCCCGGCAGGATGGGCTTGATGTTCACGAGGGCGAAGCTGAGCGGGGTGAGGTGGAAGACCTGTTCGTTCGCGCAGTCCATGTCAGTTGCGCTGTCGTGTGTACACTGCGGTAGAACAGGGGGCTTCTCACGGACCTGCGGAGTGACCAGGAACGGGCCGAAGTAGATCGGGCCGCTTTTGGCTGCTGCTGCAAGGGACGACATGGCGGTCGCGTCTGGCTTGTCTTGTCCGTGGTCGTGGCTCGTCTCGTCACTCATGTGGGTTTTTGGTTTGCTCCGATCTTGTCTCGTCTGTTCCTGGTGCGGAGTACGGAGTAGAGTAGAGTGAGGGGTTCGAATTCCGCCGCGGCGAACCGGGGCCGACCCAGACCCGGATGGATCAGATCAGCGGCTGCACAATGTAGGTAGCCCTCAGAAGTAAGAGGATGATCTCAGTATTATCCTTGTGGAAATGGAAGCCTCTTAGCCCTCCGCGCGAATGCAGCTGACGTTGTACTGGTTCGGAAGAGGCGGGGAAGGGCGTGGAGTTTGATGTTACTGCTGGTGGAGAAAGCGGCAGTACCAGCACTATATACATTGTTATAGCCAGAGTTGGCATAAAGGAGGGGTATGTCATGTGGAGGTCGCGTGACAATGGATCAAAATGATCCATCTGCCATCTTGACCCAGCGAGGCCTATGATCCAACACCCAGAATGATCCAAACAACCCATCGATCCAGACAGACAGGCATGTATATAATGACGCTCCTTTCAGACAGATTCCGACCCTCGTGGTCGACTCACATAGCAACTTGTCATATAGACATTGCTAGTAACACAGGCTTGTTCTTACTATTATATTGCTCACCCCCTTGTTTTCTGTCCTCAAGATAAACCAACGAACCCCTTTGGTCTAGTTATCTAGGCCTGTCGTTACATACATACAAACTCATATCCTCAGACTTGTGGAGTATCGATTTATTTCTCTACTTATTCAATGGATATCGTCTCTCATTAATCATTCATGAATTTATTACCGTACATTAAATCTAACGACATGTGTAGACTAGTGCAGTCATCTCATCGGGATTACTTTCCCTGTCCCCTCCTTCTCCTCAACGGGGGCGGACGAGCCTCGTATTCAGATTCGTCCTCTGATGGAGGCGAGACCTCCTCGATCTCGCTCAGGTCAGACTCGCCATCTTCCTCGTCCTTTTCGTCATGTTCGGATTGGGGAGGAGGCCGTTGAGGCCTCACGACCTCGTGTCTTTCAACAATCAAGTTCCCATCGTCCTGCCCGTCGTCGTCTTCTCCTGGAAGCAGGAAGCCGCCTCCATGATCCTCCGGAGGCTCGGACGGCTCTCGTCGTTGCTCTCGAGGGAGATTCTTCCTGTTAGCAAAGGGGTTGTCGGTTTCCTTGTCACCATCCGCGCCGTATTCTTCCCGCACGCGCTCCGCGATGCGCAGGCCCATGAGGAACTTCCGCCACGTCTGCAGGATACGCTTCTCCTGCTTGAGCCGCTCTTTCTTGCGCCGCTCCGCCTCCTCAGCCCTCCAGGCGTCCTTGACGAGGTCCTCGTTCTCCGCAGCGACGACAACACCCTGGATGATGGGGACGGCCATCTTGCTGCCGAACTCGAACCCCGTGACGGCCTCGGCGTAGTCTATGCCCAGCTTCTTGCAGATGCGGACGGTGCCGGGCCAGGGGATGTGCACAGCGCCCTGCGGCACCATACTCGGCACGAAGCAGTCGATGTTGCCGTACTCGTTCTTCGGGATCACGCCGTTCTGGATGGGCGGCGGGATGATGTACTCGGTCTGGTATTTCGCATAGAGGCCCTGTTTGGGCTTCTCGCCCGTCTCGCGCTCCAGCTCGTCGACCTCGCGCTGCCGCAGCAGCGTGACGGCGCGGATGGGCACCAGCTTCAGCGGCTTCTCGCCCGCTTTGATGCGACGCCCCTCCCTGTGCCAGCTCTCGGCGGACTGGACCTTGACCACGTCTGCGCGCCGGAAGACCTTCTCTTCCTTGGCATTGCTGCCCTTGCCGGTCGTGAAGGTGCGGACGTGCTGCGCTCCCGGAAGGATGGCCTCATCCCGGCGGAGGAACCGTTCCAGCACGAACTCGGTCGAGGAACGCAGACTCTGCAGGGTATCTCCCTCTTTGGCAGCCTTCTTCTCCGGTTGATTTGGCACCAGATCCTTTGCGTCTTCTATGTCGTCGACGGCGGTCCTCTTGTCCTGCTCACGTGCGTATCCCCTCATCGTAAGCTTGAACCAGTCGTATTCGTAGTATTTTCCCTTTTGTCCCGGGACAGGGATCTTCTCGACAGGCAACCGGTATCCCTTTGTCTTACCGGGCCATCTATGGTGACGTAAATATCGAGTTGTGACATCCTTGGCTGATCCGTCAGATGAGTACGCAACGACGTAGGCGATAACCTGCTTGGCCCTCTCTGCCTTTGCACCCCGCGGCTCGAACGCTGCCACCAGCTCAGGTGTCGTCGCGACCGCGTTGGGCAGGACGAGAGCGTCCACGGGAATGATCTCGTGGGTGACTGGAGAGGCGACTTCCGTCCAATAGATGGGGAAAGGGAGGTCGTGATCGTAGCCCTTATTATTCCCGCGAGACGGACCGGGCTCGCTATCGCTGTTTTCTGATTCCGATGACTCAGCTTCAGATTCAGCGTTGGCGTCAGCGTCCGTTTCATCTGACGGTGGACGGTAGACCTCGGCCTTCGTCCAACCAAATCCCAATGGCTGTAAGCTGGCCACGAGCCTGGCCTCGATCCCCAACGCGCGGAGCAGGGCCGTGAAAAGCTGCGCCCCGACATCGCGGGAGCCTTGCATGCTCTCCGCCAGTTTGCGGAACTCGTTCAGGTTCCGGATCCTCTCGCCATGTTTTTCAGGGTCGTGCTCGTCCTTTTGAAACGAGGATATCTCGGCCGTGAGGACGTGCATGGGCCGGTAGCCGCGCTTCCGCAGGCCGGGAGCTGTGATCTTGAACTGCTTCTTCCAGTAGGCGGCCAGGATCTTGAGCAGGGAGATGACGGGATCGCCACGGCTCATGTCCGGCTGTCCGGGCTCGAGACGCGACGAGCCATCACCCCAGTCGCGGTTCTGGCTCTGCCTCTTGCTCTTCCTCCCCTTCTTTTGTTTCTCGTTGTTTTCAGGCTGCTCCTCTTCCTCTTTCTCCTCCCTAGGCTCCAGCCCGGACGCGACCCTCCACTTGCGTATCTCCTTCTGAATTCCAGCGGGCAGCTTGCTGCGTAGAATCTCGTGGACCTTCGGGTCGCTGACCCAGGCGTTACGGATGGCGTTGTGGAAAAGCAGGCACTGGACGTGCATGCAATGGGTCAGGATGCGGATCTCGCGCTCGATCTTTGTCGGTGCTCTCTTCCCATCGAGGAGGTCTGCCAGATGCACCTCGTTCTTGTCCAGCGTCAGCTCGAGATCCTGCGGTTCTGCGACGGCGGGCGTGACGGGAGTCGTGTTCGAAGCGGAAGCGCCCGTGTTCTCCATGGCGTCTTCCCAGTCGACTTCGTCTGAACCGTCATCGTCATCGTCGCTGTCTTCGTCATGATTATCGGCGTCGCGACCTTTTTCGTCTTCGAGGATCCCTTCTGAACTGGGCGCGTCGCTCAGCGAAGAGACGGAATCCGCATCGCTGTCTGGGATCTCCGCGGCCAAAGCCTTCCCGGGGGCCGCATCGTCGACAGACAGCGCCGGGCGTTTGGCGCTGGGCTCGTCATCTGAGGCGCTGCGTTTTCGGGGTATAAAGGGAGGCATCCAATCTCGCGTCCGTCCTAAGGAGGGGAGGTTGTCGTGCTAAAGTTGGGTATCTGGGGTGTCGTCGATATATAACCTACAAAGACAGGGCCGCGACCTTATCTAATCGGCGGACGCCAGAACGGGTAAACTAATGGACGGCCCCGGGGACACAACGCATGGACATACCCAAGATCGATCAGCAAGGAAGCTGCACAAGGTCCACAGATAAAATTGATATTTCTGATTTTGGAAACTCGAAACTCAAAAACAGAGCCCATAAGGAGAGTCAATGCACGCTGTAAAGCACATGTTCTGGACATAGTGTTTCACTAAGGGGCATGCTGTGCTCCCCACAAGTTCTGCATCATGACGATAGTGACAATAATACTCATAATGGATAATAACAATAATAATAACAATAGCCAATTGATAGAAAATGCCTTTCATGACCTGCATAAATTCAACCGGTTTTTAATAAAGAGACAAGGAGTCGAGTGGAGGCTACAAGATAAAATGGCTTCCTCTCATCGTTTTCTTCTGGATGGATGGCACTTCTGCGCAGGAGGTGTTACAGTACATGCAAGAGCAGATTGCCACTTGGATATGGACTACAAAGAGTCAATTTCTTCCGTGAATCTCTAAAAAAGCACCTTCCTTCCTCAAAAAGCGAACAGAACGGGCTCAACGATATACCGAACTAAAATGTAAAATATAAATAATGTTCTGTAGGGAGCAGAAAAAGTACACTGTCAGGGCAACTACTCAAGAAGAATAAAGCAGATTTGCCATTAAACTAATTAGTTACCATCTATTTATAGTTTATAAGGCGGAAAGCTAGATGAAATACGCTGTCAGGGAGTATGTCTGGATAGGTCGACGTAATGCAAAGAGAGCAGCGATCCTAAGCGCTACATGCAGTGGCGATTTACCAATTCTTCCTTAGAGTATAGAGTGGAAATGTGAACCAAGAAAAGGAAAAATCAACAGTAAATAAGTAGTCAAGACTGAGCCCATGTAATTTAAGCCCTGGCACTGCATCGACTCAGCTAATCATCCAATAAAGTAGCGCGCAGCTGGGGCTGAGCTCGGTCCGGACGGCAAACATCATAGATAACTGCCCTTTCAGAGTGTTTGTTTTACTGCCGTTCACTTCTCAAAGATATGACGGTGTTCATGGCTGAGACATCTGAAAATGGGTTCTGCTCACCTTGGCCGGAGAGCTACTTTTAAGAAATTGAAGGCCATTCATTGTTCACCGAAGATTCGAGAAACAAGGGACATCCACCACCTGATATAGCCCTAGCCTCCTAGGAATCAAACCAGGGCTCATGCCCTATCTTACGCACGTTAGCAGCCCACCATTTGGTCCTGAAATTGACTGCGTCTGTCACTGTCAGTCACATGTCACACGTCACCTGGCATGTGCAGTGAAGTGCCTGTCTTTCCTGCCCTTCCTGCCCCAAGCACCGTGACCAATCAAATGGGTTCCGAAAAATTGTCTGTATTCGTTGGGAGTATGATATTCTGAGTCTGTCTCTGGTACTGTACTACCTGACAAGGAAGGTACTCCTCCAAGCCTGAGGAAATAGATACTGTGTCTGTGAGTTCTCTGTGATACATTGCTTGTTTCAGTTCTGATTTCAAGTGATATGTAGAGAGTCCAGGTCCCATGTTCAGCTTCTATCTCACAAAAGATTAAGTACAGAAAAGCTTAGTCAGTGCAGTATATAGGGTACATAGACAACATACTCAAAAAAAAAATCGACCGACCAGTCTATGCTAAAACCTTCCTCCCAAGAGCTGCAAGCTCAGTTCTCATACTTCAAGCCTGACTCCTTCCGCACAGCACCATACATCCCCGCGATATCGCCCTTGGCGCCAGCGTGCTCCTTCACGCCCTGCAGATACCCATCCGCGGCCTCCACGCCGCGCAGCCGCACGCCCACATCCTTGGCCAAGCTGGCCGCGTGGCGGAGATCCTTGCGCGCCAGGTCGACGGCAAACAGGGGCTCCTCGCGCTTGTGGTAGTCGCCCTCGCGCATCCGGGTGGAGTACTTGGCCAGCGCGCCGGGGAACATGAGCTCCATCCACTGGTGGAATTCTGTGCCGAGGCCGGACTTCTCGGCCAGGACCTGGCTCTCCGACAGCATCGCGACGGTGCTGAGGATGAACGTGTTGCCGAGGAGCTTCATCGTGCTGGCGCGGCCGACCTCGGACCCGCTCAGGTCGATGACCGCCCGCGCCGTGACACCCGTCAGGTAGGGCTTCACCTTGTCGACTTCCCCCTTGGGCCCGGCGGGGACGCAGATGAGCTGTCCCGCGTCCGCGAAGGCGGGGGCGCCGAAGACGGGGCAGGCGACGAACGAGGCGCCGCGCGCGGTCAGAGTGTCATTGACGCGACGTGTGGTGTCAGGGTGGACGGTCGAGCAGTCGACGAAGAGCTTGCCTTTGAGATCGAGGTCACTGGTGTCGCTGACGGTCTTGATAATCTGCTCCAGAGCGGGGTCGTCGCCGACGCAGATGAAGATGATGTCGGCGGGCCTGACGGCGTCGGGGACGGTGGTCGCGACGGTGCAGTTGCCCAGAGACTCGGCGAGGGCGGTTGCGCGGGCGGTGGTCCGGTTGTAGAGGATCAGGGGGGAGGTGAGGGGGCCTTTTTGGGCGATGTTCTTGCACATGCCCTGGTCAATGGTTAGCAGGCTGAAGCAGCTCTGCTGTAGGCACGGCGGGGTCTGTCGAGTGCTTTTGAAGTGCTGGAGAGGGCAATAAAAATCTTGAAACCTACCCGTCCCATGTTCCCCAGTCCTAGGAAAGCGACGGTAGGCGCCATCTTTGCGTGTTTCTCGCTCTGTGCGCGTGAGGAAGAAGTCTGGTATCTCGGAGGTCTGTCCGCGGGGTAGCAGTCAGCCGTGGTCTGTAAATGATAAGTAGGGTTGTGGGTGTGTCATACAAAAAGACAAACGGCCAAGGGTCCGAATCGTCCCTAGAGACCAGAAGAGAAATAAATAGACTGCAACGCTCTGGGAAGAGATGGGACAGAGCGGGATGCCCCTCCACGACCGTCGAGCAGGTGTATTAGAAATGCTCGGTCGGAGTGTTGTCCGATGACGTCCACGTTCCACGCGGCATGCTCCACTTCCCCTCTCCTGCAGTCGGCCGCTGCTCCGCACGGTGGGGACCGAGATACATTTCCAGCAGTATCATGCGTTCCCGTCGGTATTTGTGCCGGTCGTGATAGCCGACTGCTCAAGCGGCTGTTGGAATGCTGTATGCTGGAAGAATAGTACACGATACAAGGTGCGGTGGGAATAGAAATAGGTTTTGGAGGACCGCTGGGAGCAGTGCGGGGGCGGGGTAAACAGGCATGGCTTCTAGGTACGGGTGCGCAACTGTCATTAGATAGTGGTTCTATGGGTTTCTTGATTGGAGAATGTTCAGTAACAAGAATCCTGTTGATATCTTTTGTTTTCTTTACTACAGGAATCCAGTCTGGATAACAGAGGCACTGGCTTCGAGCCACATCACTTACATTCGATGATAGACAAGTTCCCCAAGATCTCCATACGTAGTTGCCTTTTCCAAAAGACTACACCAAAATAGATAAATATTCGATCGCAATTATGTAAACATATAAACATACATGTACCTAGACAGATAAATAGACATACCGTACAGTAAGTTGAGCCACATCATGCTGTATATACGAACCTGGATAGCTTGTTGAATAAAAACAAATGCAACGTTACCAGCTTGTTTTGCAAGTTTCCGACCTTATATATTCCAAATGAGCTTCCGCAAAATACATCGGCGCTACTCATGGCAACCAGGCCTCAAAAGCCCCGTAGTTCGTGCCAGGCGCCGTGTAGAACTTGCCCGCCTGCAGACCCGCCTCTTCCAGGAGGCGGATCCACTGGGAGCGCGTCCTCTGACGGCCTGTGAGGGTCATCATGGTGATGTCCATCCAGCAGCTCTCGACGTCGGTTCCGACGTCGGGGAGGATGCATTCGGCGATGACGATGCGGGACCGTCGGTCTCCAGGTCGCATGGCAGAGGCGATGTTCTTGAGGATCTTGACGCAGGCCGCGTCGGGCCAGTCGTGGAGGCAGCGTCGGATGTAGTAGATATGGGCACCTGGCGGGTGTGATGTTAGCAATTCAGATCGCGGACAGACAAGGAGACAAAGCTAGACAAGGCAGAGGGGCGTGAGGTATATGAAATAGCGAGATTCAGAGAAGCATCTCTGATCAAAAATCCAGTCCCCTCACCCGTCACTATAGGTGGCAGTTAGAATATGACATACCTTTGACAGGCTGGGGAGTGAAGAAGTCGTATTCCATAAGCTCTACGTTCTCAAGACCGTCAATGACATCTGACAGAGCCTCCCGACGGTCCTGCAGGATCACCCTGCCCTTGAGGTCCTTGCACAGCTGGCGGATCTGGCGTGAAACATGACCCTTGCCGCCGCCAACGTCCACCACGAGAGGTGTTCCGTCCGTAGTCTCATACTTGCTGAGCTCTTCATAGAATGGAAACAGAGAGACGGTCCAGAAGGTAGCGTTGTTCTGCGCAACCATAGTGTAGTTGAAGTTCTTTAGCCGCTCCGGGAACTGGGCCATGTATTCCCACATGCTCTTGCCTTCCGTCCGGTGGGTGAACGTGTAAGGATTATTCGTCGCGGAGACAGGACTGTTCCATCCGTTCAGACGGAAGAACTCGTAGAGCTTGAGCTCCGCGGGCATATACTCCTCCACCCTGTATATCTCGAGCAGGTAAGAAAATGCCTTACACAAACGCGAAGCCTCAATGAGAAGGCTCGGGTGGGGACAAATGACAAATGTGGGGGAGGGAAAAGGGGGCCGTACAGGCACTTGAAAAATCCGTTAATTTCAGGGACAAGATATATGAGAGAGTAAGGCGTGTGGGCGAATTCCTCCGGACCGGTTTCCTGGAACGGACCTATGACGCTTGCCATGCGCATGAGACGGACTACAACGAGACGCTTTTAGTCACGGCCTGCATATAACTTCAACGTAGGGTAGCTGTCAAGCGTATGCCAGACACAGTTCCCCACGCCAACTCATGAGAGGAAAGAGACAAATAGCAGCCTACCTAGCAGATCCTTTTCAACCTTGAGCTTCTCAGCCAGGTCGCTGGCTTTCATGGGCGTGCAGTCGTTTGGGAGGGCCTCGAAGACGCCCATTTCCATAACAGCTCTGACCGCCGACGTGTTTGCGACCTGACCTCCATCAGTATTGGACCTATCGTAGTGAGGTCTCGTATCGAGATGACACCAATGGGACGGCCCGTTCTGGGGCTCAAGGGATTCCAGGCATATGCGGACGGCGAGGGATCAGGTGCGTACATTCTCAATGTGAGACCACACGGAGTCCAGCGGTCCCTTGACAGTGCGGAGAAGCTTCTGGGTCTCGGTGCAGAGGGCTGTGTGAGCTGAGGTGACTTGCTTGGTCTCCTCAATGCCTGTCTTGCCCGCGTTCTGGGTTGAAATCCTTTCGTACTGCTCCGCCAGAGCGATGACGGTGGCTAGCTGCTGCTTAATGGCGGCATTCCGTTGGGCGGTTTGCTCGGGGCTTTCAGCCATTATCGTTGATAGGTGGCAAGAAAACAAAGAACTGTACGACTGATCCCTTCAGATGGTTTACAAATAGAGGATCTATCAAGACAGGACCTGTGGGAACGGAAATGGATACAAAGTGTGTGTGAGAAAATCAAGCAATGGTTTGTCGAAGAGAAAACCAGAGCCCCGGGGCAGGGACAGAAGGGGTTTTCAATCCCTGCGCAGACAGTTAATAGTGACTCGGTATTATCGGCAACTGCTAAATGGCAATGCTGACTTCGTATCACCCGTCAAGGACGATTTGATACAGACTCCTCTCCACTCTTGACACGGACCAGGGCCAGGATTTCGACCCGAGGCTGTTGAGCACCAGCGCAGTCGCCTGATGCCTATCACCCGCCATGATTGTCGTGTCCTACTGGTGAACATAGACCGCTGCATGACTTGTGGACAGAAGAGTGAGACAGAGCTGGGAGTTGACACTTGACTGCCGATGACTGTGGAGAGCCTGTCCCGCTCCCGGCCGCCCGGCACATCTCCCGCGCGGGACGAGACTGCGCGGGCCAATAGGGCCCCGGCATCCGCCGCGGGAAGCAGCCTTCGGCCCAAGTCGGGGATCTCGGAGTCCGAGATGCCGACATGCCGGCGCCGGGCGGTGCCCCCAGCCTCGCCCCGCTCCCTGTCTTTCAAGGGCGGTCTAGCAGCTCTGATCGTCGTTGTCTAAATCACTCGAGCAATGAAGAAAGGAATCAGCTGAGTAGGCCGGTTCCGCGTCTTCGGGGGAAAAAAAGCCGATGTTTTACTATGATCGTTGAATCCGTTTGTCAGGGTTCTATCTATGAAGAGTCGATCCTATGATGAAGCTCCTTAAGGTACAGTACATACTACTTGCTTTCTGGCGAGGAGTTCTGAAGAACTTGCAGGCGGCAGCTGGATAATGTATTGCCCGGAGACAGGGGGCCCCATATAGATCGCAAGCTATAGGCTACAAAGCGTAGGAGCTGACTTGAGCAGGCGGCTAATATGATAAGAACTATCAGAATTAAAGAACAGTCCCAGCTTACTATCTGCAAGAGGAAGTGGTCCGATTTAAAGTGCTGGTCGATGAGAAAAGCCAGCATGACCTGTCAAAATCCCCACCCACTCTACTAAGGAGGCACTTAACCAGCAGTTACCGTTGGATCCATCCCCATCGTCAAAACTTTGAACATACTGGTACTTCCAGACGACATCCTATGGCTCCAGGAACGCCCATATTAAGGGATAAAATGATGGACAGGATATTACACAACTCCCAGGAGTCCATATATGTCCTTTTGTCGATGAGTTGACCTCTCCTTTGGTCTCCCTCTTCAGGTCCCAGAGTATGACTTCTGTCTCTATGGCCTGAAGGAGTTAATATGGATCTCACAATTAATAAAGCCTCGCCTTCACCCCGAAGCTTGTCCCGAAGCTTGTGCCGAATTTCAAGAATTCAGAGTCCATTGCTGCTCATCTACGAGATTAGCTTTCCATTACCATCTTTGCAACGGTCATCGTGCTCCTCCGATTGTATGGGCGCATACATATTGTGAAATCGCCGGCGCTTGATGATAGTTTATCTTAAGCAAAAAAATACTGCTCGACTACAAAACGAGGGCAAGGACACTAATTGCAATGAGATACTGGTATTTTGGCGTCTGACAGTTGGTCTTTAACTCCCAATTGCTGCTTGGTTTTCAGAACTAACCGCCTTCACAGTGTTCGTTGTGCTTGCTCTGGTATGCCGGATAGGGACTACATATGTTCTCTTATCCCAATCTGACTCGAATTGGTGGAGGTATTCTCGCGGGTGTTTGGCACGCTTGGAATTTCTAGTAAGTATGCTCTTCTACAAGTGCTGCGAATCATCAGTTCACATCTAGAGATTCTCATCCCTCGTAAGGGAATCTGGGCATGCGATTGACTCGAATAGATTATCACCTACGATTGAGTAGGTGCAGCGCCTAGACACCTAGGTAGGTGCTTACTTAGGATATATACAATCTTCTGCCCAGGATCGTGCCAGCCCTGGAGGGCACCAGAAGCTCCCATGTAGTTTCCATCCAACAACAAAGGGTGCAGCATAAAGGCTAGTGGCTAGCCAATGGCCTCACTGTCACCAGACTCAAGTCAAAAGTCCCTGGTCGACTCTGGCCTCGATCAGGATGCAGCTGGTTTGATCGTTAGCAACACCTTAACGTCTGATGAAGCCGCTGGTTTGAAGGATCCAGGTACTATGTAAGTACCTAATGAAAATTCCCTGTCCGCCAGAAAAGCAAGGTGGCAGTTTTCGTATAGCACCCTTGGTGTGGCCCCAGTGGCCGGGGGGATGTAAGATTTCTATTTTATCTCCTCGACTATGCTGCATTTGATTATTTCTTTTTCTTGCGAGTGATGGAAGACGCATACGGGGTCCCCTGGACGGATGTGCTCTGTTGATCTATATTCGCGTGAAGGGCAGCGCCGGAAGCCTGGAACAGTTGTTTGGTTCCTACCGATGCTGATAGCGGCGATAGCTAGGTTGCTAGCGATTATTAGGACATTATGCGCGTCAATACAGCAGACTGAAATAAGTACCTAGGATTGGCTTCCTAAATGTGTCTAGTTCAAGGACAATTAGATGGGTGATGCTCGATCGCGATGCAAGTCTCCCACTTGGAGATCCACTTACGTAACGGATACAACCAGGACAGTTTTGAGAGAGGACATTTAGCAAGAATCCTGTCATCTCATTTCTATTCAAGTGGAGAAAGGTATAAAATTCGCTGTTATTTCCATTTGCTCCATGACTGTTCTGTGTGTCATGGGTAAACAACAGGATTGTAACACCAGGTAGAGTTGGGATGTTCTGAAATATACCCACATATCTAGTAGCGAGAAGGGATATGAGAGTCTCGACCAAGTCGATCATTAGACTATTCCTGCTAGGCTCCAGGTTCGGTTTTTCAAAGTAGTGTTCAAATAGAACGGTAGACCGAACTAGGCCCTGTGCCCTAAGTACTCTAGGGCACAAGCCCTAATTGCCACGGGACGCACGCCCTTATCAATCAGTAAAGCGCGGGAGCCGCAAGATCTTATCGGCGTCTAGCGGCGTGGAAACAAGGCGGGTCGGAGCTCGAGCCGAGGGGCAGCTGCGTCACCGGCCTGCGGAGAAAAACGAGTCATCCCTCCACAGTCGCCTTTATCGATCCCTCACCACCCGGAGGGGTTCCCCTTTTTTTTTTTTTTTCTTTCTTTGCAAAGCGCTAGCCATTTTCCTTTTGATTTTATTTTTCTCCCTTCCTTCCCTGTCCGGCTTCATTCTGTGTGCCGTTTCCTGTCGTGTAGCTTTGTTTTCTCTCCTATGCATCCGTCGCTCGACGTCCGATTCCCCCTCGTCTCCGATGAAACATGAGCTCTAAGACGCTGGGCTGGCAAAAGGCTTCAAAGTCTTTGCTTCTCAGGGTATGCGACCACCTTCACAGTGGATGTCAACCGCAATTGACTCTGCAGAATCATGAAATGATCGTCTGCCGTCTTCATCCCTGCGCTCCGAGATCGCAGGGACGGTTCTTTTCAAGCGCCGTGCGCTCCCTATCACCCAATCAGTCCCAGACTCAACACGGCCGGAGCAACGACAGCTATCATCACCAGCTGGGTCACGGTGCCAGAGAGAAGTTGGCCAATAAAGTGAGTCATACCCTCTTTTTTTTAACAACCGACCGCGGCTAACATGCTCTTCTTCGCAGGAATTCTTCCTCAGTCTGCTCAGCTCGGCGTCAACTAAACGAGAGGCAAAATCGTATCTTTCCCGCTTCCAATCTGAGCCTGCTAAACCCCAGCCAAAGCGTGATAATGAGAAAGAAAAGGAGCCCGACCTGGCGGCGGCAGTGACGGCGAGATCAGGGGTTAATCTGGGCTCCTTCTACGGTGCTTCGCGGACTGTTTATGAAAGTCCGGTTTTTCGACACGAATCAACCCCAGCTGAGCCTGCGGAGGAACCTAACCAGAGGTTGCACCTAGCCTTGGTTAAGATCACCACCCCACAGCTTCTGGACGACGACACTATCCAAGGAATCGCGCGGACGCTGTCCCAGCTCACGCGACTGGGGATGTCCTCCTGCGTTGTAATTGATCCTGGGCCAATTGATGACGTGATCTCATGGCGCACAACGGCTGTAGAGCAGGCAGATCGCCTGTCAGCAGCCATTGACACAAATCGAGGTCCCAAGTCTCTGCGCCTCGACTCGGCACTCACGATCCCGGAAAAAGGCTCTAATCTCCCCAAGGTGCTTTCTCGAAAAGCTCTCCTGACCCCTCTTCAGCACGGACGGACGGTGGTGATCGTCCCGGTGGCGTATACCGAGGATTGCCCAAAAGCTGTCCCCTTGCCTGCAAATGACGTTGTCCTTGCGCTCACCAAGGAATTTGCCGGTCTGGGAACGACACCGGACCCCGATGAAGATCCTACGGTGACTGCGCAGAGGATAGACAGCCTGCAGAAGGAAGTGTCGATGGACAGGCTCATTTTGTTGGATCCTCTAGGAGGCATACCAGCTTTCAGTGGTCCACAGAAGTCGCATGTTTTTATCAACATGGAGCAGGAGTTCGAGGATATCGAGAATGAACTTCTTCGGAACATACCCACGACAACGGCAAGTATTGAAAATGTGTCTGATGATCTGAAAGGCTTGTCATCGGTCGCAAACAGCAATCCAATTTCCAAATTCGTCAATTCGGACGTCGTTCCATTGCCACCAAATCAACACACTCGTCCGCAAATTCAGGGAGGACGGAGTCCATTGGAAGGCCATCTAGCAAACCTGAGGCTATCGCAGCAGACGCTGGCCCTTTTGCCGCCCTCGTCATCTGGCCTCATCACAACACCTTCAAATGTTGCGAACTCTGCCAGACCTCCAACTCCTTCGGAAGTCTCCTCCGTTGCGACTCGACGACAGAGAAACCCGCTCATCCATAACCTGCTTACGGACAAGCCGTCGGTTTCTTCTTCTCTGCCACTGAGTCGCCTTGGTGCGAACAACGGGCAATCAAGCATTCCGGTTACTCACTCGACATTTATAAAACGGGGGATGCCATTGACCATGCTTCCGGACCCCCGAGTAAAAGCCTGGACAGCGGACAATGGAGGGGAGCCTCGATTGCGGCTGGATGATCCTCGCATTGACTTGGGCCGTCTCGTTTACCTGATTGAGGACTCGTTTAACAGGAAACTCGACGTGCAGCATTACCTGGACCGCATCAACGGCCGCATTGCTGGGTTGATCATCGCTGGCGAGTACGAGGGAGGCGCCATCCTGACGTGGGAAACGCCACCGGGTATCGTGGACGACGGCAGCGAGGCCAGCCTCTCCAGAATGGTTCCGTATCTGGACAAGTTTGCGGTTCTGAAGCGAAGCCAGGGAGCTGGAGGCGTTGCAGACATCGTCTTCAACGCCATGGTGCGCTCGTGCTTCCCGAATGGTGTCTGCTGGCGCAGCCGGAGGAACAACCCGGTCAACAGATGGTATTTCGAACGATCAAGAGGTGCCTGGAAGCTTCCTGGCACCAACTGGACCATGTTCTGGACTACTCCTGGGGTCCCTGAGGATACGCAGAAGTTCCAAGATTACGAAGCGGTGTGCCGGAGCATCCAGCCGAGCTGGGAGGATAATAAGACTGTTGTTGACTAGAATAAACGATCTAACTAGTGTTGTATATAGATCAAAGGATATACTGCTAATATTAGAAGTGGTATAGAAGACTGTCTGTTGCGCAGCACATGGATGTATGTATCTAAGCGTGGTTTCAATCAACAGTATACTAACAAGGGCGGCTTGATACTAACAAGGCTCAGACGAACATAGACGCATATCGACCACAGCTGGATAGAGAACTATGGACGATGATAGTGAACTTCCGGCTTATATCATCGTGGATTATATCTGTTCTAGATATCTGTTCTAGACTCGGCAAAGTGCACGGGCCACACGGGAGCTGTCCTCAACTCCGCACTCCGCGCTCGTCGCGAGAAGTTGGCGATGACGATACTCCTCAACCATGCAGCCAATATGACACGATGCCCATTTGCATCGAGTGCTCGTACCCTGTCTCGCACCTCTACACCTCGTACAGCAAGGCGGACGACCACTCCCTCGGAAAGGGCGTGCGCCTGACGCAATGTCCGCGCTGCAAGCGCTTCGCCGACAAGTACGTCGAGCATGACTTTGTCGTGCTGTTCATCGATCTCGTCTTGATCAAGCCGCAGGCACGTTTCCTCTTTGTGCGCAGAAGGTCTGAATAGCTGGTCCTAACCGGCACGACAGGTGTACAGACATCTGCTCTTCAACCGGCTTGGGAGAGATGACAACAAATTCGACGTCAGTATATCCCAACTGCGATGTCTTTAAGCCTCATACCTAACTGGCTTAACAGCGCTCGATTATCCGCCTCGGAATCCTCCTCCTCCTCTTCGATGTGTACCTGACATGGGCGCGTATCGAGAGATCCTCCTCCCTCTCCTCCACACCTCTCTCGACGGCCCCGATTGTTGTCCAATACCTCTTCTTTCTCACACTCAATGCCGTCGCAACGCTCGTGCACCACCTCACGGTGCGCTTCTTGGCCTCGATGATGGTCCCGAAGCCACCTCCTTCCCCTGTCCCTAACGGTGATGCGAGCAGCAATAATCTAAATGAGAAGACGATGAGTCCCGCCAGTCCCTCGGTGCCAGCGTCGTCCACGGACAATAACACCCCAGCGCCGGCGACGACAGCCAACTCGTCCTCTAGCTCAGGGAACCCCGTCCGCTCTCCCTCCGCCCAGGACACATCCGGCAATGGCGGAAGCGCGCAACGGCCGCCCGCTCCCGTTCCCCCCGGCGGTATTCCACCGCCGCTGCGTCGGGTATCGACCTCTCCGCAGATGATCCAGCCTCTCCCGCCCCCATCGCCAGCCAGTCCCAGCATGATCAGCACCGCGCTGCTCGTGAGCAGCTGCCCGAAGTTGTTCCCGATCCTGCTCGTCATCTGGGGCCCCGAAGGGACCAGCGATGTGCCCGACACGGGCAGCACCGAGACCAACAGTCCCGCGGCGACGATGCTCCTCCAGAAGACCGTTGAGGTTCTCTCCACCGCATCCTCCTCCTCCCCGACATCCACAGCGACAGCAGCGGCAACAGCAGCGACATCCACCTGCTCTCTTCCTCCCTGTCCATCTCCCTCCACCTCCACCTCCGCCCTGTCGTTTTTCTCCTCCTTCTCCACAGCGTTCGCGTCTAATACTACCTCCGGCGCTGGCTGGAACCCTCTGAACTCAATCTTCCAGTCCCTGCTTTCCCTCCTCTCCCTCAGCGCGGCGGACACGCATCTCGTCCTGCTGAACAACATCGAAGCGCTCTTCATCCTCCTGGACTGCGGGTACTTGCGGGCCGTGGCGCTCGCGGTTGCCGGACAGGCGGCGCGGTGGGCGGTCGAGAAGATTGTCTTGGGTGTTGTGGGGGTTGGCTAGTTGTGCTTCTATGTAGATAGACAGGTTATTGGGGTTTTTTTCTGTCGATCTTTGAATCCTCTGTCTTTACCCAAGCAAGAGAATCTCCGTTATAAAAAAGGAGGACTCCGGTACCCCGGAAGATATGATATTCACCTTTGAAAGAGGCAGGTAATTATTCATTATCTACATGTTCTCATCGACGGCACGGTGGTGATGAGCAAAAGCCAGGCTGTAGACCTCATCCCCATCCCATTCCCCATCTGCCCATATACCATAAACTGGACTGGTCTGTATCACCCGACAGCCCCCGGTCATCTCCCTCTCCCAAAGCTTAGACTCTAACCTCCCCAAGATACATACCTACATACATCTGCCAGAACTTCCCTCCTGCAGGGCAAGGCAAGGCAAGGAGGGGAACACCGCAGGGCATCCTTAGTAGCTACCACTCAAGTGCATATGTACCTCATGTACATACCTTCTACCCTACCGCATAAGGGCACCCTCCCCTCTCTGCTATGGTACGGTACGGTAATTCCAATCTTAACCTCAATCCTCCCACTCCTGACACTCCAGACACCTGTAATCGAGAAGTCTTGACCTTCTCTTCCGACCGGAAATAAGAATACTGTTCGACCTCCGTGCCGTGTCTCTGCATGGGTTAGAGTCTGTAGCGGGCGCTGTGCGTGCAGGGGCAGAGGTAGGTGCAGAGGTATTGTTTGTTAGGAGAGAGGGTGAGGCACATTCTTGTCTTGCTTTATTTTTATTCTTTTGTTATTGGTTGGGGTTCTTGGTTCGTTTGGGGGTAGGTATGAGGTATGAGGTTCTGAGGTTCTGAGGATGTCTGTGAAGTTTTCGAACAGACCTGGGTCTAGTAAAGTACAGTGTCAACGAATGGATGCTGGTAGAGAGGCAATAAAGAAGAAAAAGTTCAAAGGCGAGGGAAGAAACAGTGAGAGGTTTATATTATAAACATCTCCAGATAAGGTTGCCTGTTAGTAGTAGTAGTAGTCAGTCATATCCTGACATTTACTGCAGTATGACTCGATCGGTACCGTATTCATTGATATATTCAATGTTGACTCAGCCAGAATCCTCATTGGATTACAAAATATGTAGGCAGGGTACCAAAACTATGAGCCAGCCTTCTTCACATAGTGTCTGTCGCCTTCTATCATAGCATTATAATACTCGGGGTCACCCCGAACAGACAGACTACTACGTAGTAACCTCAACAGGGATTATAATGTTTTTACCAGAAAATAAGTAGGAATATGGAGTAAGGATGTTATGAGTGAAGTTTTATTCAAGACCTGCTTGTTGTATCGTATCAATCAAAGGAGCGGTACAAAGATTGATAGAACCCGAAAAAGATATATAGTAGCCATCCTCACACCTCCCACCTCGACCTCATCGCCCTCCACTCCCATCCGCATTTGGCAATGTGGTAAACCGAAATCAACTCTCCCTGGACCAGCCAGTGTGTATCTCGGCCCCATGATGCACAAGTGCGAAGTACTAGCCCCCCCCCCCCCCCAAAACACCTGAAGATCCGGCAAGGCAGAGAAAGAAGCCAGCCTTTGGAAACCTAACCCAGACTCCTTCACATGCGAGCGGGCGAGCGAGAGGGGGGATAGTCGGAAGAGTATACCACCTATTCCCTATCCCTACTCCATGGAATCCCGAATCCACCTTCACTGCTCAATTTATAGTGTGGGCCGCCAATGCCTCTCTCATTGTCCTCGCAAGTCCCGCAGTTATAAGGCCGGTATTCATCTACTTTTTCATCTCCTTTTCCTTTTTCATTTTCTTTCTCCTCCTTGCATTTATCCGTGCCGAGATAAATGCACGGCCTGTCCTCGGTTTTCTTATGCGTGCACTTGAACTGCACAATGATGGACTTGCACATTGTGGTTCCTTTTATATGTTTTTTGCCGCTTGATTTGTTTGCTTGTTCGTTGGTTGTCTTGAGGGGATGTTGGAAGTGGGAATATAGAAAGCGTGTTCGGTCTGTATGTGCCGAGGCAGGTATGTCACAAGCTGTTGAAGTAGTAGTAGAAAGCTCAGGTTTTGTTCAGCGTCAAGAGATGTTTGTAGGTTGTTGTTGATAGTAGAAGAAGAAGAAGAAATCCAAGGAAACAGAGGAAGTAGGAGGTTTATATAGCTTTTCCGGGGAAGCCTGGAGCCCGACTTCGACCCCATTAACTGAAATGATGGCGAGATCCGCCCATTCATCGTGCGTCTAAAGAGCGAGTAATTGCATCAGGAAATAGTAAAAGCAAGGTGATCGTTCTTCCGTCTTTGGAAGAAGGCGCCAGGAGGCGTCGTTCGGGACATTCGCCCACAGACCGCAAGTTAACTGTATCGGAAAGATGAACTTGTTTAATATTGAATAAGGCGGTCTCAAACCACTCATTGACCACTGCCCGGATAGGTCCACTGAAGAGCCTCATATGCTGTCGGGGGACTCACCCTGACAAAGGGAGAACGGCGGAAAGACCCGACCAGGTTGATCAGACAGCAGGGGAACCCGGCGGAGTTGGAGACTTGGCGGGGATCACCGGAGGACTTGGCATTGGATAGAAACCTCCGCCCAAATCACCGGAGGACTTAGCAATGGACAAAAACTTCCGCCCAGGAAGCAGTTGACAGAAACTCCTGCTAGGTGGCGGGGGAGGATTGGAAGTTGTGTGGTGGAACAGGGCTAGCGGGTGATGTGCTAGTTAGAACCGGAAGAAGAACGGCTGTTATGGTTGAAGACTTCATGTCGGATTGTTATTGGGGATTTATTTTATTCGATTTGGAGTAAGTGATAAAGTAGCAGGCAAAAAAGGGGGATAAGATGGAACAGCAAGAGGACGTCCAACGCAGAATCAAGCCAAGATGAAGCTACCGAAGAAGAATGGGAAGTCGAGAAAATCCTGGCAAGAAAGTCAGAAAAAGGAAGGATCTATTACCTTGACAAGTGGAAGGGATACCCACCTGAAGAAAGCACTTGGGAGCCTATTAGGAACCTGAACTGTCCCGAGAAGATTCAGGAATTCCGACGCCAGGAAGAGCGAATGAGAAATTCAAGATTTCATTGACCTGACTATCAGACAACGACGGGAGGAGAGGATCTTCTGACAAAGAAGGATAACTGCCTGAAGCGTGTTGATCTTGCGCTTTGGATTCTAATTCTTTTTGTCTCTGTTCATCTTCCTCTAGCCTCTCCAAGTCCTCGATCTCTTTGAAATCGCGAGCTATGAAATCGCCGGCCCGTTTCCGGAGTAAACGCTCTTGCTTATCAAGACGAAGAAGCTTTGCGAGAGTGGCTTCACGCTCTTCGCTAATTCTTTGTTGAGCTTGAACCAATCGACGCCATTCGGATTCAGAAAACAAAGGCTCTGACTCAATACACTTCCGACCACCCGCTTTTATACACTCCGCGCACTGAGAGGAACCCTCTGACTTAATGCAAGATTTGCCTAAACAAACACAACGAGCGCAAGGGATGACCATTGTGAATCCTTCCTCCTTGACTTGTTGAATGAGCCTCTTCTGTCGGAGTTTCGACTTTGATGGCATGGTTAATTATCTGTGTGAATCACGAGAATCAGGAAAAAGGAACTTACAGAAAGGAAAAGAATAAAGAATCACGGACAGGGAGACCGGCAGGATTAAATACTTTCGGGACGAAAGCCTTGAGAGCGGGGGATTGTCAACAAGACCCTAAATGCAAGGGTTAGTGAGCAACCAAGGAAGGAAAAAGGATAATCTGATACCGGGCATGTCAACAACATGATGCGACATGGCAGTGACATGACAAGACATGTTGGCAACATGATATAACATGTCGATGACATGATATAGCAGGACACTGACATGATATGGCATGGCAGCAACATGAAGGGAAAGGAACATAAAAGGAGACTCTTGCACAAGCATGTATCTAGTCTACCGCGTCTTATTCTCATACAGATCTTAGGATCGATATAGGGAATCTACTTGCTACTCTCGAAGTTCCTACCGAATCCGCTCACATTAAGAAGCCTACGGGTTATCTCGTTACCTGTCAGGTTACCGGATTGCCCTATATTTTGACAATAAGACGCCGAATATAATAGAACAATCATAGAAGAGGGGGGGAGAGAGAAAAGTGATCTTTGGAGAGATCTCATCTCAATCTCTTGCTTCATCTGGAATGTTTGCCCGCCTTAGATTCAGTATCCCTACCGAGGTAGTTATCAAGCGCAGTGTTCACCCCCCCCCCCCAAAAAAAATAAAGTTTCCAGAGAGACCAGTGGCCATCTTTCACCTTGCAGGGTCGTTTCAATTCAATTCTAATACATTATTACATTTCCCATCCTTTGCCGATCTTCTTTCCCCCACGACTTCTATTCTAATAACACACAGACAACCTGCTCCCCCTCCGGTACTCAGGGTCCGCTTTTATAATAATATCAATGCTCTCTCCCCATCCGGGACGCCGAACACGAGCGGAGCAGCCAGCAGCCACTAAAATGCATGTCCATCCATCCATCCACACATACATAAAGAACCCCCATTCCAATCAACATCCCATCCGCCCCCCAGTCCTCATTGCAATGTCCGTGAATTAATTACCCCCCAATGAATATTTCAACGGTTCCAGTATGAGCATATTCTCTAGCCCATGGGTAAGATGTGCTGTTTGTCTCCCTGCCTTACACTATGCAGTAGACTACATTATATGAGATACATCTCAAGCTATATTTGGTTTAAATGCACCAAGTCACCACTCCGGGGAAACCAGATATGGAGGCTGCACTCTGTACATACAGTGCATACATAGAGCTTCATGTGTATACAGACAGCACCATTTTCCATGAAGTACTAAACCCGTCTGATCTGATCGCGCAATCTAATTCTGGTCATCTCATAATGAAAGCAAAAAAATCCATTAGATTCCTCAACATTTCTCTCTTTGCATAGTCAGCAGATTTATTTACCTGCTGATGATCGAAAGCCCATGCAAGCACCCTTGCTGTTACAGTAGAAGTAGTCCCAGATAATAAGCGAACAAATGGAATTTCTCAGGCATTATTACCAATGTATGTGTAGTAGAAACTGTACACTGTACTCTATGTACATACATTGACAATAATGGCTGTATAGCAAGATTGTAATTTCCTTCAGTTCTCAAAAGATGTCAGACAAATCGCGGCATGAAAAAAGACCCAGCATCGGGGGTGCAATCAGACAAAAAAAAGCCATCCATCCATCCCAGAATCAGCTGTCGTAGTCGTCGCTGTTCGGAGGGTCCTGGCTCAGAGCTAGAAGAGGAAGTTAGTATACTAATATTAATATTTTTTTTTTAAAAAAAAGGACAGGATAAATCCACAACTTACATCTATCCACCCCGGTAGCTCGAAAAGAGAAAGACCCCGAGTGACTCCCGACGTCAGGACGAGCTCAGTTGTTCTGCGCCGGCGGAACGCCGCTCGGACGAGGCAGATCGGTAGGGAGAAAGCCCGAGGGCAGCGGGGACGGGACCTCCCCGGAGGGAAGCGGCGGAAGGCCGCTGGGCGGCACCGGAGCACCGCTAGGCGGCGCAGGAGGGACGCCGGTCGGGGGCACGCGGGTTGGGAGCGCCTGAGCGACATTCACGTTGACATTGGGTGCTCCCGAGGGGAAGTCGCTAGGAAAGCCCGACGGCAGCGGGAGGCCGGAGGGCGGGGGCGGCGGGACACCGGACGGGAAGCCAGACGGGAAGCCAGACGGAACGCCAGAGGGCGGAGGTGGTGGAACGCCGGACGGGAAGCCGGACGGGAAGTCAGAGGGCAGGCCGGACGGCGGGGGCGGGGGAACGTTCGTCGGGACGCCAGTGGGAACGGGGAGGTCAGTGGGCGTGTTCTGGGGGACGGGGCCGGCCATCGCGGTCCCGGCCAGAGCGGCAGCGACAGCAGCGAGGATGGAGGACTTCATGTCGAAGTAATCGTGATCGACGCAAAGAGAGCGATGCAACCGTAGAAAATCGTATTGTTTATATGGATAGATATCAGAGCGAAGGGCCGTGAAGGCGCGAAAGAAGCGGAACTGAGAACGACTGATCTGGTGATTGATGAAGAATGAGGGCGAAGAAGGGAGGAGTCCGTCCTTATATAATCTCGAGGAGCTGTCTTGTCTCCCAGACGCAGCAATAATAGTTTTGAGTTGGACACCGACAGCCCCTGTCAGGCAGTCGGCCGTGATCAGCCGATCATCTGAGGATCTCCGCCTCATATTGCGGGATCCTGCGGAGCTGCACATACGTACGCAGTCGTACGTCGTCATCCGCGCCTTATTTACGTAGTCAACTGCGTGGCCAGGGGATCAACGTCACTGGGGATTATCATGTTGCAGCCCCTGGCCTGAACGAGATGGAGGGTATATAGTATGGGGCATTTTCCGCAGCTTCGAGCCTTCGACAGGTCATCTCATTGCAATTGATGAGAGTGATAATAACGACAGTAACAAAAAAACATGACAGAGCAATGCCTTGGGCGCTGAGAGAACATCCAAGCTGCGCGGTACTCCGGATGCTGACTGAGATGGAGGATCTTTCAGCGTACGTATGATGCATGGCGGCGGGGCTTGGCAGAGCTTGGAGGCGCTGCGGCGGACGCGCCAAGAAAAGCCAATCCGCAGCAGACTTCGCGCGGCGCCGCGATGGTCTTGGCGGCCGGCTCCGAGATCGGGGCAACGTTCATCTCCGAGATGGATCGGATAGGTATCGAGCAAGTGTGTTCTTTACATCTCCTTGAAGAAGAGGAAGAGGAAGGAAAAAAAGACAGAACGTCGTCTCAGCTAGCTGGTCTGTCAGCCATCATTTCATTTGTCCCCAGAAGCCGTGGTCTGTCTGTGGCGTGACATGCATGAGCAGTGGCAGAACGCTTGGTCAGGGTTGAAACCGTCAGAGAGCGAAACGCGTGTCCAGAGGCAAGGGCGCTGATCCACGTATGCCACAGAGCACGCCATCCGGAGATTGGTTTTGCATCTGGCATCGCCTGCTTTCCACGCGTCCGGCCCCAGATGCAGTAGTTGCATGTGATTGATGTGTGTAACATTGGACGAGACTGATCTTCTGCCCTTTCTCGAGTCCACCAGCCGCAGACCCCGAAGTAGTAAACAAAGCAGCCTACATAAATTCAGCCTGCCATCTTATAGGTCGAGCAATCATCGTAGCTATTCGGTGTGCCCGTACCAGCTTTTCGTAGCTCTATACAGTTCCCGGTTACGCAGTCGTGATTATCTAATCTAAGGTTTGCCCAAGTTTTTAGAGTTAACATCGGTACCAACCTACTGAACTCAACCCATCAGTAAGTAGTATGGAGTGGGTTGCCGCTACCTACCTATGTGTACGCTACTCTAGATTTTCCAATGGATTTTCAGCACGCAGCGCAGCAGCGGACTGACTCCTGGAAGGCAATTACGTTAATTTGACGCCAAAGCGCCGTACCAAGACAACCTCTAAAGCACTGAGCAAGTGGTGAGGAGAAAATGAAAAAAAAAAGCAATCGACAAAAAGGGATTAGCCATCTTCCTCTTTTTTTCTCTTATATTACTATATTATTGATAAACACACTCTTTCGACAGGTTCACATCAGAATCTCTATCCCTCTTTATCCAATTCCATCTTCCCGTGGCCGCATACATATGGTCTTGACCGTGTGGCTTTCCTCGGCGCTAGCAACCAGACATATCAAGTTAAAGAACCAGGAATGACATCATTAGTCCGATGACTGGGCTCGAACTGGATCCCACCATCGTGCACTGTGTATGTACATTCTCGGAGGCAGGTTCAGCCGGGCCGACTGGCCAGACCCTGCCTAGTTATATAACTTCCAAACCGTCATCCGGCTCCGACAGATTACATTCCACAAAATATATATAGCCGGATTCTGGTTCCATGCGCTATTTAGATTGTCATATTGCTTCTCATGCTTGACCTGGAATCCCCTCTATTTCGCCATCTAAGTTTCCTTATCTCACCGTAATATCAACATGTCTCCTGTCTCTCTTTCTCTCCTTTTTTTTCAATGTCGACTTCGTCGGCTAGCCTTCCCTGCACAGAAGCTTTCTTTTTTTTTTTCTTTTCCTTTACTCTTTCGTCCTTTCTTTTTTTTTGTAAGACCGATACCAACTTAATCATCACCAACACTACTCCGCCCAGAGAACGGAACCCACAGTCAGCAAAAGACTCAAAACAAAGCATGGCGCTGAACAGAGGTCAACCTCTAGGATCCCACAACGGACGATGCAGAAGTAAAATCGACTTTGCAGGGGGAGTCCGTGCCACTGATATATATTGGAATCCTTTTCGGCTCTCACATAGATCAGTAGATGATAGATACACTGGTGGAAACGGTAGATCTACCGCAACATGCTATGCTAACATAAACCCAGCAGTTCCCGGCGATGCTTTTACTTCACTTTACTGTACCACTCGTGGTTCGAGGGAAGGAATAGAAAGATAATCACTTTCTGCTTTCGATTGCGTATTGTAGTGAGTGAAGATCTGGCCAACACTTTTTGGATGGATAAAATAATTCCAGTGTTGTTTTGTTGGCGCTTCGCCGTCTGATCTACATTTACATACTGTGGGCAAATTGGAGTAAACTTTGCTTGTTATGTCTGAAAGGAGAGAAACCTTCGCGGTGAACAAAAGATTTAAATTGCGGGTATTATTATACACAGTACTGAACATGAATAGAATGGATTAAGGCTCTACAGGAAGATCATAAAAGACGTGAGGGTTTCTTCCCTGTCGACGTCAAGTTTCCATATACCAAAAGGCATCGAGCGGATGAGATAAAGAAGTAAAGGTCCGTCCCGGAACCGAATATCGTTGTTCACGGGGGTCCTGATCCTAACAGACAGCAAAGATTAGTAAAATTCCAGGTCTAGGTGAAGCCAGAGGGACTGTTGCAACTTACCCTTATACCCTTAATTTAGGGCAATAAACAAGTCCTTTTCGCGAGCCTCGACACAAGGATGTCCAGATCGGTAGTTGCAGCGGGCCCAGATTACCTGGTAATCTAGTTGCCCAGCGACGCCTTCACAGGGAGGTTCTCAGGCTGGGAAACACCGGCCAGCGCACTGTCGGGGTCGACAGAGGCGACCTTGGGCGACGCAGCGTCGGCGGGAGTTCCAATCTTGCCGAGCGAATGAGCCGGAGCCTTCAGGTCGGCTGGCACTTTGGGGACGGTCGTAGGGACCTCGACTGGAAGCTCCCTCCGCTGCGGCAGGGACGGCGGCGACGGCAGCGGAGAGACGTAGGATCCCGCGGTAGGAATGTTCGTCAGAGACGGCGCGCTGGCTGCGAGGGTCGGGGTGGGAAGAGTTGGAAGACCAGAGGAGGGCGATGAAATGTCCGGAGTAGTTGTAGGAAGGCCATGCTGAAGGTCTGGGGTGGGAACGCCGGACAGGGACGGAGTTGGGACGTCGGTGCTGGGGAGAGAAGGAGTTGGCGGCAAGTACACGCCGCCCTGGGGGATGGGGCCGGCGAGAGAGGTGCCAGCCAGAGCGGCAGCGACAGCGAGGATAGCAGACTTCATCTTGGATGGTAGAAAGTACTGAAGAGGAAAAAAAAACGCGATGGAGAAGCAGAGACTATAATTCCGTTGCGAATGAGCACCGTCGAGAACCGAAGTCTGTCTGGCTGGTCTGATTGTTGAACGATGGACGAGGCTGAAGCAGAGAGGCTCGTCCTTAAATACGTCTCCTGGAGCGTCTACTCATCCCCATAGCTATAATGCTAACTGCCCAGTGAGTTCGATAGACAGCAGCCCCTGGTACGGTGCGAGCGTAGATCATCCGATCGCCTGAGAATCTTATACGATTGCGAGATCCTGAAGACCCAAACAGGTAAGAATCTATAGCAGCTAGCTTCTTCAAGGTTTAGTACTTACTGCTACTAACTCAACAGGGTACCCAGCTGCGCCATCATCAACCTGGTGCAATTCTGATTATTTTGCAACTCCCCGACACGGACGACATGGCATGTATGCAGCATGTTCCACTGCTTCCAGTATCCGGCATAGTTCTTGATCACAATGGCAGCATGCTTTGGTGCATCGGAAAACATCCGGATTGTGCTGTAGCACTCCGTAGAACGACCGTACTCCATAACAAAATGGGACGATCTTCAACAAGACTATTTGAAGTGGCGCCCGGGACTTCAGAAAGCTTGGCACGGCAGCTTGCTAACCGAAGACTATTGGCATTAGACTTCACGCGTGGCGCCCGGGACAGGCAAAAGATCAGACTGATAAAACCTTCTAGAGCGCCGCCAAAAGAATGATCCAGATGACTCCATTTTGCTTACATGGCTACCCCCCACGCTCCAAAAGGAAACGAGCCTGCTCTTCACTTGTCCTGGAATGAAAATGACGAGTTCACACCTAGGAAGGTGTCCAGGAGGCAGACCTCGAGGCCAACCACTCCTTAACAGTCACCGAACCATATTAATCTTGTCCGAGACGCAGGAAACAGGAGACGAGAGGACATCCGAACAGACCTTCTCCGGGGAAGCCCGAACCGCGGGGGCGGGTGCGCCATGCATGCATGCCCTACAAGACGTCTTAGCCAGGGGTAAGCTTCCTCCCTCGCTATTAGTGGGTGTCAACGCGCCGGTATAAATATGCATACATACGCACAGGTAATATGTATGCAATGGTCCATCGGTCCGGACCTATCATGGCCTGTTTTCGACGTGGCCTGTTCCCGGGCACAGGAGCAATGCTGTACTTATTAGATACGGAGTACTCCGTACTTTTGCAGTTCAAGCCCCCTCCCTGGGCTTAATGGAAGCCTCCCTCCTGTTACTTCCGCTGGGGTAGGACCTCCGCCCGACGCCGTGTTTACTTACGGAGTATATAATCCCTATTAACACATCCCGGGACACCGGTTATACTACTCCCACTTAAATGACTACCAAATTGAAGATATCATGTGCCTGCTAGACTTGACAAGACTGGACGATGTCGAAAACCTTGCGAGCAATCCGCATTCTCTTCTCAACTTCTTCTGCCACTCTCACGTGGCCGGCCGCGATACCATCCCAATACCAATGTCTAATAATAACAGGGCTGAACTTACTGACTTACTCGTTTCCCTGAGAACCTACACAGACCTAGAGAACATTAGTAGGACGTACGACATACAGTTCAGGGCTGCAAAAGTCTCCTATGGCTTTCTAATTTTGATTTTTTTGACTTTTGAGGAATTTCTTTTTTTTTAGCAAAAAGAAAAATACCTTGCTGGGAGGTCTGATGACGAAGATGATCTTATGAATGAGTCTTTTCTGGTCTCTCTCTACTGTCTGATCCGACTCATAACGATGAAAGTACATTTCTTTGATAAAAAGGCTACTTGCTAAGGAGATAAGTCACACCCAGAGTCTGTATTCGAAGACAGGCTAGACAGACGACCTTTTTTCGCGTACGGAGTAAATTGTTAAGAAATCGAATTCCAGGTCGCAGTTTACAAGATATAAAAAGATATATCACTTAAATATTATATTATTTAAATAGGTACAAGGGTATTTAAATGGATATCTATACTGTTAACAGGAGAAGATTGTCTTCCATCAGGGACGTCAGCTTGACCGATTCCCAATGCCTATGTACTCCGTACTGTACATAGGCCATGTCCAACACCAACGTCGCCGGGTTGACTTGAGTCGCGAGAAATCAGTTCTAGGAGAGAGATTGAGAGAGAATCGCCATCGGGAGTTGTCCTGCATTGTCAGGAGTTAGCAAAAAAGTCCAGAGTGGAAATATTTCTGTGCAATCCAGATTGAATCCAGGCGACTCACGTTTACAGGTGCTGGCCGATGGTGGCGATGACAGTGCCGACAGGGACGCCGACAGCAGGGAGACCAAGGCCAGAGATGAGGGCAGCAACGGAAGGAGCCAGCTGGATGAGAAGGGCAGAGCCGTCGTTGCTGACAACGGTGAGGAGACCCTCGACGCCGGGAGCGATGTCGCTGACCAGCTGGCCGACCTCGCTGGCGCTGGCGACGACGGAGCCGAGAGGGATACCGACGCTGGGGAGACCGAGACCCGAGACGAGGGCGGCGACCTCAGGGCTGAGCTCGATGAGCAGCACCTTCAGGTCCTGGCCGAGGACGGTGAGGAGGTTCTTGACGGGACCGGCGGCGTCGGTCAGGAGCTTGCCAGTGGCACCGTTGCCGGCAACCGCAGAGGGAACAGCAGAGGCAGTAGGAACCGCAGAGGGAACAGCAGAGGCAGTAGGAACCGCAGAGGGAACCGAGACAGCCGAAGGAGTGGCAGCCTTGCCCACAGAGCTCAGGACGGGGATGTTGCCCAGGAGGCTCTCCAGGCCAGGAAGGATCTTCGGAAGCTGCGCCAGAGGAAGCTTGTTCACAGGAAGGCTATCCAGCGATGGGACTCCCTTCGGGAGGGGCAGGTCCGCTGGGATCGGGAGACCCCCCGGGAGAGAGGAGAGGAGACGCGAGAGGCTACCGATGACTGGGAGGCCGGCTGGGAGCACTGGTGCACCCGCAGAACGAGAGAGACCCGATGGCACACCCGATGGCACACCGGATGGGACGCTGGTCGGGACATTCGCGACAGGAGTCGGCAGGTAGGACGAGCCCTGAGGAATCGGGCCGGCGATGACAGTGCCGGCCAGAGCGGCAGCGACGGCGAAGACGGCGGACTTCATTTTGGATGAAAGAGTGACTCGGTGGGATCGAGAAAGCGAGTGACTGGAAGTCGGTAGTATCAGCAAAGAACGGACGCGAGTAGAAGCTCTGAGAGATCTTGCTGCCCTGGAGGAAGAAGCGTTGAACCAGGGAAGAGGGCGTCCTTAAGTACATCACTCAGGGGAGACCCATAATGTTTACCTCCATCGTAGTCCGGAGTTAGTGACGTGCATTTTCACGCTAAACAATGCGGAAATTAGAGCCTATCCAGCGTGCAGTAGGCTACGGAGTCCCATCCGGAGAGGGTAAACTCCGCATCATTGATTGTTGAGCGGGTCCTTCGCATATTTTGACAATGGAGCAGGTTATTTGCTTGCGGAGCTCAGGCCTGGTCCACTCGAAATGCAATTGACAACAGGAGCAGCTGCCACATAAGGAGTAGCTAGATTTAACTAGACTAGAGCGATGCTGTTGCGAGATTAGACGGTTATCCCGGCTGCCCGGAGTGTCCTTCAAGTTCGCCCGGATTTGAACATGATATTGGAAGCTTGAGAGAGTTCCTTTCACCGCGAGCCGTCGGACATTTCTCAGAACGGGAAGCAGTTCCCGAACTCAGGGGAGTCTGACTGCCCAAAGCACCGCGATAAAATTCCTCAAGTAGATCTTCTCCTATTTCCCACGCGCGAAATAACTGCCCTGTGCGCCAAGTAGTTCGCGCCGCCGATACGGCGGTTCCGCACCGATCATCAGATCGCCCAGGGGCGTATGAGATCCGGTGGAGCCCATGCCGCCTTGGGCCGCTGGACTATCACCAGAGTGGATAGCTGCGCCATAGGGGTGCGGCTTTGGAACTGTGGCTTTGATGATGAGGACTTGTGTGCAGCATATCCGACTCTACCTGAACAAGAATCTAGTACCCTGCACTGACCAGGATGTTAGGATATTTCACCGTCCCGTTGCAGTCGCTGTCCCCATGAGCTGAAATGACGTTTCTGACTAGTCGAATCCCGATGCAGCGCATGACCAATGGTGAATTCCAGCAGGCAACGCTTCAGATGACATCCACCCTGATATGCTGGGCACAGGGCACGGCGCGGAGGCTCGCAGCTAAGCCCTTCATAGGTAATGGTGCGCAGCCTTTCTCCTCGGACACCAGGATACCGATTTCACGTCACTTGGCACCCGGGACATCGGAAGCATGGCGGTCCTGTGGTATTCCTACTGAAAACTGCATAGTCTCTCGTCTCGCATCTTCGCTCAAGACGAATCCGATAAGATGATGCCAATAATCAAAGACGAATAGATACTGTCCTTCGGCGATACCCGGCCCTTCGACACGGTGTCCGTGCGGTCCAGGGACTCTGGGGCCGGCCGCCCTCTAGCCAGGGGTAGGTCCCTCCCACTGGGTACAGGATACCAGACGTGCAGAGCACGCGATATGGCTTCGTTCTCTTTTTCCTCGAAAGCTGCCTCTGAAAGCTTGTCAGGACTTGTCTGTGACCCCACAGGTGTAATTAAACGATTTGGACTCCACAGTGTGGCCGCGTTGATCTCTTTCCCTTGACGGGCACAAGCTCCCGCTGAGCTCAGAAGCAATAGAGTGGATGACTAGCACTCTGAAGTTAGGACGGGACTGTACATCAAGCATGGCATAGGTAATCGTGCATACTGATCCTGTTGTTGGTAGGAGTTCGCGGTAGCAAGTTCAGCGGACCTTGAATGTAGGGACTTCTTCGGACGCCTCCCGGGTTTACTCCGTAACGAACCCCGCAGTTCGAGAACTCGAGCGAACGATCAAACCGAGATGGTATAGCGAACACCTGCCTAGAATGGGCGAAGAAGGGCCCTGATCGGCCATAAGCTGTGGCGTTCGGTGTTCCAGAAGTGAGCACGCCAAGTGATCAGCACTGAAAAGGCTTAGCCTCGGGCACCCATGGATTATCATCATCTCTGTTCGTTCCCCATCGCTCCGCGGCTCACAGAACTGCTGGACTCCAGTCTCCATAGCATGGAAAACCCCAGTCAGCGTCATGAGAGGAGCTCCGTTGATCCGCCAAACCCTTTCCGTAAGGGCCATAAATCAGAGAAAAAACAAGTCCCAGTCAGAAATTAAACTCCCAAACAAGTCTAACCAATGCGGAAGTCTGATGCGCGCACCTAATATTATAGCGTTGCAGATCTCTTGCTTGTTCGTGAAGCCCCCCTTTCCCGGCGGAGCCACATATTACAGTATATGATAATGATATACGATAATGATCACATAGGACCCGCTCATCTCGCAATTTGAGTCTCACTTGTTCCTTGCGGACTACGAGCGATCCTAATTACCCGGGCCCTACAGGGCAGGCAAAGTTCCCGATCTCGAGCCCCCCTTTTCGCTTTGCTCCTACATCAAAGAGAGAAGAATAGTCCAGCTGTCCCAGACAAACTCGTCCACCCTTGAGGGAGCAGTTAGCATCACTTGCGGGAAAGCAGCTGAGTATCTCCCGGCAGCATCTGTGTGTGAGAAATATATAAATTTATGTTAAATGAGACATGACATGTTCACAGCTCATAGTCATATCTACCTGAATTGCCCCCATTGTGCCAACCAATTCAGACAAGGGTGAAATCGAATCGTCGACCCCGTATATCCGTCCATCCATCCATCCATCCATCCATCTTCAAAAATACAGGAATCCTTCCGTGAGAGCTTGCCGAATAAATGGAACTCAAGAATCAGATCATTACCAATGACCTATATACTTGGTAGACATTAAAAGAGTCCAGTCGAATCCGTGTGACACATGCTATGGGGGGAAAAGAGATATCCAACCTCAGCAACTGCTGCTGTAGGGACCTGAGCCTGGGTCTGCTTCAGCATCAGTTGACCCGGTGGCTGTTTGGATTGGTCAATCTAGAATAATTGCCAGATTCACACGGATTCAAGACTTGCCAATCCATTATCATATCTCGTAGGTACAGGTAGATAGATAAACCCTCGAAGTGTTGAAAGACACTGGTATCCAATCAGTGGGCCACAAAGCCGGAAGCAAGCCAAGACAGGAGCAAAAAAGAGATTTCTAGAAAGATGCCTTTTTTGTCTCATTTGACCCTGCCAGCCTCACTCATTCACTCATGTTCTACATAGAATACATGAAAAGGAACAGACAGTAGTAGTGGATGGAAGAGAGGAGGGGAAAGAAAAATTCATGGATAGATACCTAGTACCTACCTACCTAAGCTGGAAAGGAATGGATTCAGAATGGAGCGCTGTTACATACGGTTCACTCCCTAATGGACGACTGGGTGGGTTAGGTAGGAACAACTTCAAGAGACAGAAAAAAAATTGCAGGGAGGCTAGGTTATATAAAGTTAATAAGTGGACGGTGTTTATTTACATCTAGAGGAAAGACACAGAAGCAAAACCAAAGGCGTCAATCACAAACCTGCTCAGATCGAATTACAATAGGATAAATAAAATAGATTAACCTGCCTTGTCCAATTCCATCAACAAATAGAAAAAAAAGAAATGGCTTCTCTGTAACAATATACATGGATACTGTACATACAAAGATATTTAAGTATCTGCAAAAATTATATTTAGACATATTACCCAAATATATATGATCATACTTCACCCCACACTTAGTACTAAGCAGTATCTTCTCTCCTCCCCCTTCTTCAGCAGTGTCACAGAACTAGAACTTTAGAAGTAAAAGCGAAGAAGCAGGCACTGTAGGTTGGACATGTATATATATATATATTATATTCCATCTAGATAGATAGTATCGCCATCACATTAATTAGTGCAGTTGAGCTCATGGATTTATTTATATATTTGATCAAGTTAGTGTAACGACAGGCCTAGATAACTAGACCTAAAGGGGTCGTTGGTTTATCTTGAAGACAAGAAACAAGGGGGTGAGCAATATAAGAGCAAGAATAGACCTGTGTTACTAGCAATGCCTATATGACAGGTTGCTATGTGAGTCGACCACGG
>Ga0207841_1000195_pt1 | contig 39695 bp, 42 predicted proteins | sample HigsolmetaGSP18D_FD_184846 | JGI IMG/M metagenome (GOLD analysis project Ga0207841, IMG submission 184846) | High solid enriched microbial communities from the Joint BioEnergy Institute, USA - SP1-8-D (SPAdes) | ecosystem: Engineered > Bioreactor > SSF (Solid state fermentation) > Aerobic >... | reverse complement strand
CCGACGTCTCCGCGTTCAGTTACGTTGCCGTGGAGAATCCGCATCCAGGTGCCGGAATATTAACCGGCTTCCCTTTCGACCGACGGCGCACGAGGGCGCCTTTCAAACGGAACTTCCCTATGTCTTGATGATCCTGCAAATATAGCGAAGGGGTCAGCCGCGTTAGCGGACACAATGAACCAAGTTGTCGGGGGCTGGGAAGGTGTAGCTAACGACCTTGCACAGACACTCGGAGGAGGATTAGCTGTCTGGAATGTGCCAATATCGTCCGATGACACCTCCATAGGGTAGGAAACCTGTGGATGTTGTGTGTGTGACAAAGAAGGATCTCCGGCAATGTGAAAGGAAGGCTGATCAACAGGTGAAAAGAAGAGCTCATATAAGTGTATGAGGACACGGAAGTACTGTCCTTGGAGGTACCTATGCGCGAGGCATCTTGCTTGGCGCATCCATCGTAAAACCATCTCAGTTGCCCGCATCCAATGAATAAGTTGCGGGCGAGGGAGTCAGAATATTCCGTCCTGCGATGTGACAATGATTTCGGCGTTTTCTACTACTTCTGCGTCCACCACATCGAGGTCGACATCAACAACTCTACCGAGTCAGACGGCGACTCAGCAAACGAGCGAGCCATCAACTACATCTAGTTCCGGCTCTGGGAAGCTGCCTGGAGGCGCTATTGCTAGGATTATCATCGATATTACTGCCGGACTTGCGATAATCGCAGAGGTATACTGGCTCCTCGGTCGTCGACAGCCAAAAAGCATTGAGAACGCAGTTTTCACCGCGTGACGCGCCCGCCTGAGAAGTCACCCCAGAAGCCGCTGAAGAAGTCGGCCAAAGCGGCCAGCTGAGGGGCCGTCCCCGACCCCGGTCGATTGTTTTCCAGTATCGCCAGCTGAACCACCGATCAGGCCGCCTCCTGGTTCGCGCACAGGAGACCTGAACGGCAGAGCTGTGTGACAATCAGAGGTTGGTCGCACTTGATGCCCCATGTGTGAACATCCAAGTGGCGTTGCATAACTGTAAGAATTGGTAGGTATCACAAGGCTTGAAGATATCGCCAAGAACACGTGCAATGTTTGGCGCATATCAGGTTCCAGCCTCAATCAATGGGGAATTAATATTATCAGACATTCGCCCACGACGCAGAACAAGAATTGCTGGATTCACCACGATAGACTATGCTACAGGGTGGCCTGCTGCAAAAATCCAATTCGGGGATGAAAGGATTCACAGCGTAACAATATGCTAGCCATTCTTGGTTGTAAATAAAGTGGTAAGGCGCTGGCAATGCATACAGAACCACATAGATAGTGTGGAAGCTGATAGTCGACTAACGCACTTAAGGAATCACCTCAAGCTCTGCTGAAAATTAGAACACAGGCACTATTGTTATGATTCATGTCTTTGTGGCCAGTCTGGCGCCGGATAGCTAAGGAGTTTACAGATATCCTGTGCAAAACCGCATTATTATTTGTTTCGACTCTCAAGGTGCAGTCACATACCTTTCTTCTCTTACGAAAGTCTTCATACAAGCCCTTCCATATTTCTCTATCTCTGCACCCGCTCTCCTGGGGCGTGCCGGGGTTGTTCTTGCACTTCGGCAACATCTCCGCCAACAGTTCCTGTGGCCACATAACCCAGGGCTTTGGTAGTGGCCAGTCCGAGAAATGCACTAATTTGGCCTCGCTCAACGCCTTGTCTGGGTCCCAGGTTTCGTAGTCATTGCCTAAAAACTTAGTATGGTCGGTAGCCCGGAATTCCCCAGTTATAAGCCCATACTGCCGGTGCGGAAGCACGAGGGCAGAATCTCCATAGCGCTCATTGAGCAGTTCCATGTCGTACTTGACATTTTCCGTCTCATTGACCGAGACTTGGCCGGCCATAACGGGCTGAGCAGCATTCATCAACGCCTGATATTCACGGTACGATGGCTCGATTAACACGAGGAGCGAGGTAAGCTTTCTCGACTCCGGTAAACCCCAGTAGGCGCGCGGCATCGCAACTCGAGCAGGGGGCAGAAAGAAGAGCTCATCCATGTCCTTTAGAACAGTGATATCGGAGTCGAGGTGAAGGACACGGTCGTACTGCGTCTGGCTGAAAGCGAAAAATTTTGCGATGCTCTTGTCCCATGAAGCAGAGTTTTCTGTATCCAGGTCGCGAATCGTTAGAACCCCTAAATCTTTTGTCTATTGGGTAAGAGGAACAGACATTGGAGGTCTAGACGGACCTGGGCCTTGCTTGAATGTTGGCACCTTGATCGGTATCAGCTGAACATTGTAATGATCCCGCGCCAGCACCAACAACTGGCTATTCCGATCGGTGGAGCTCTCCACTTCTGTATCCCATTCTTCCGGATAGAACAGAATGCGCTCTGCGCGGCTCCCTAGCCGATGAAGAGCTTCAAACACCATGACCGCATTGCACAGGTAGGCGCTCGAGGTCGCATACTGACTGTAGGCATATCGAGACCAGTCGACTGAATCATATCGGAAGAATTGGGAGTTGGAGGACGGCGGTGACCGGTGAAAGGTATAGTAGACTGCGAGGATGAAGATAGCCAGGAGGACATAAGTGCGGAAGCGTCGGAAAGGTCGCACAGTTGGCAGCCATTGCGACGGCAAGGTGGGGCTGTCTAAATCATCTTCGCGTGCGAATGAGACAGACGGGACCCTTTTCGACATTCTCAACTCTGCTGGAGAGAGAGCAGAGCCATCTTCTGGTATTCCATCACTGTCACCGCCTCTCGAGGAATGACATCGCATCTCCTGGTCGTGCAGGTCTCAGCACGTGACCGTTCCGTCATAGGCGGAGTGTCAGTGTCACGTGCAGTGGCTCAGATAGGGCTTAAGGCTACGCCTTCGCGCCCGTGCGAAGTCACCTTGAAGCCTTGATGAGTACTGTATACGGGCCTCGCAGCGAAGTGTGTACTATGCTCGCAGCGCAGTCAGGATGGTGCACACACTACTATCGAATCATGACGCGCACACAATCCTGGTCATTGCGAGCTCACAAGCGAATTGCATATGACCGCACATGGGGGCGCAACAGCATTATGACTTGTATACTATGCCATATTGTATATATCACCTCCTCAGTAGTTCAGGAGGGAAAGGATCAGCCTTGTATCTTTCTACATACAACCTCCTTGCCGGAAGCTATATCTTCCAATTGTCCTTTCTGATTCTCTTAGCTAGAGATCTCCCCTCTAGCTCCTTGTACTACTGATCTACGTGCCTGATGTCACGGAAGAGGCAGCTGCACAGTCTATTCACGAGGTATACTCTGTTCATCAATTATGGCACCTAGAGAACTACTATCCAAAAACGCAAAGTCATGCGACAGATTCGAATGCTTTAGGTTTTCGACATTCCCGTTCTCGTCTTACGGGGAGCCTAAATGGTACCCTCCGAAAGACGTTAACAAAACATCTTACGGGCAAGCCAACGTTGTTCCGGGATGACTACTTACCAAAATCATTATTCGCGACAAGATTCACGCCTCGCGGAGACAGGTTGACGAAAGACCCCCGGTTGCTTTCTCGCACACTGGTGAATCATGTGCTGTGGAGAAGGGCCCCTGACTACTTTTACTGCTGTGATAATGCGCATTTCCCGCATTGCTGGGATGAATAGCTTTTCTCTGTCAGCAAAAGATGAGAGTCGTGTGACAATGGAGTCAAAGTCTACTGACATACTCCGAAGACCTTGCACGATCTATGCCTGGAGTCACCGACAATGATTTGATGCACTGTGTATGAGTACAGATTGACTGCCTCTTTATATGGATGTTGCGAGACAAGAAACACAGATATAAACAGGAGCTGGAGATCTTTGCAAAGAACTTTAACAGAAAACCCGAATCAGACCGATTACTATTGTCTATAATTTGTACTTTCCCATCTTTAACGACATAGATAGACACACTAGCACTGGTATCACCGAAGGTGTACCGCCGCAGAACAAATCGAACCACAAGAGACAAAGAATACTACATACCACATACACGCAATGAACTCCTAGTTTGATACATCCGAGCATCTCTTCACCTCACAACCTTCCAAAGTAGTGGCGTAGAAGCTTCCAGGTTCAAGTTTGCTTCCAAGTCTCTGCCTTGTCCAGTACACCTACGCACGAGTAGTTTTCCTCCATACAAATAGCGAAAAAGGTTCAGCCACCCGACTAATACTCGTCACCATCCGTCGTTTCGGCCTCACTGGAACTCGTGTCGGGGGAGTTGCTCGGGCTTCTTTCTCTGCGATTGCGAACATGATGTTTCTTTTGCGATTGTTCGCGGTCTGTCGACTCCCGCCTGCGCTTGCTGGATTTCCGTTCCTTGGTCCGTTTCCGCTCTTCCTCCGTCTCAACATCCGAGCTGTTCTCCGGGCCCGATTTTGCAGGGACGACAACATCCGGAGCGAGGGGTGGAGATTCAGGATGAGAACTTGGCCGTTGCTTCATCATGTTGTCCCAGACCTTGCAAGCTTTGCTGTTCACTTTGTGGTCTTTGCGGCAGTTTGCGCACTTAAACGGCCCCACGTCTTTTACTAGGCAATTCTTGCTGGCGTGCAGCCCCGCGCAGTATCTCCATGTTTCTGTGTTGATACAGTCCGATGCCACGTGCCCGAATTGCTGACAATGGGTACACTGGTCTATGGAGTAATCGCATTCAGCCTTGTATTTCTGGCCGTTCCATTGGACCCCGGAAGAAATCGCCTTGTTTGCCGTCTTCGGTGTTGTGAACTCGATCACAATCGACGAGCGTGTCTTTTTGCGCTTGTTGTCGGTAAGCCACCTGACCATCTTGACTTCGGTCTCTTTCCACTGGCCACTGTTTTCCTGGGAAAGCTTCCTGATTGTCCTGGCCTGGTCCTCGAGGCCGTGGCCACCCCCCAAGTTCGTGACTGTACTTCGACGTTGTTTCCAAAGGTCTCACGCAACAGTTGTCGATAACCGCGCAGGATCTCCGTCTCGTGTTCACTGCCAGTATTGATTATGACTTCTTCAGACCCTACCCGTTGCACTGAGAGAATGTTAACGTCCTTTAGTAGCGACATGCGATTTGTACGGACTATGTCTGCAACTTGATCAAGTAGCCTGCGTATCTCCGAGGGCTTTCGGGCTTGTGTAGATTTAATTTCACCACGGTCACAATTACGTGGCTTGGACTGTGGTGGTGTGCTGGGTGAACACTCGCGGTGGCGGTCCGCTCGGGAAGTTCGAGGCAGGATGAGGAATTTCGACTCTCATTGTCGTGGAGGGTCCTGCGGATACTGATGATGGAGCATTCGTGACAGGTCTCTTCTCGGAGTCAACCTTCGGCTGCTTTTCCTCGAGTAGGCGTCTTGTCCTTTTCAGAAAGGGACAGCACTTTTTTGACAATTGAGGCGAAGTCGCGTAAGTACCGTGCGGAAACTTGTGCATCAGAATGTCCCGAGGCATAACCTATGATATTCCGGCACTGCAGTTTGAGGATCATCGCTCGATCAATGGGATTGGCATCCGATATCTTGACAGCTGGCCATACCTCAGTCATGGTGGGCAGATAGCCGGTTGTGTATGATTCTAGTGTTCGTAAAGAAAGTCAGAAGATGATGAGACGGATGCTGATATCAATTCAGATCCTGACTTTCTAGCCCTTATATCACTCGCACGATACGAGAACGTGTTGACAGTCGCGTAGCTCGACGCGTTAAACGCTCCGTAGATACGAACAGTGTGTCATTATAGTACCAGCTGCGCTCTTCCGTCAGGCGCGCTCCCACGGGCCTTGACCGTCAAGGATGGGGTTAAGCAAGAGCTCTGGATCTTCGAAGCGACAAGAAACACTCCGCTTGTTGCAGTACTTGCTGAGTGTGGGCTGCACATACTGTACTCTGGAGTGTTTCGTAGTCCATCTAGGAATAGGCCTTGAAGATAGACTTTGAAATTGCTCTGTACAGGCAAGACATCGCTGAAGCTGATGATCACGATTCACAGCCAAACAGCTTCACGGGCGGTTCAATAGCTGGGACGCGCGACATGGGAGTGCTCCGTTACCCGTACTCCGTACATCGTTATTCAAGACATCTTCACTGGGCCGGATGAGGACGAGGTACGCGAGGCTGGGGTTAGGTTGGATCCAATAATGGGTGCCAGACTGACCGCCAGGCCGGTAACAGCACGGCAGTCGAGCGATCTACGCAGACCTGGACCTGAGGAGGCTGGGATCTTGTCGATGCTGGCGTTTGGTCATGTATATACATCGGAGTCAGGGGCGCAACTTCCGCGCTGACCTCAGTCCCATAACTTGTTGATTTATGACAGAAGGGTAGGAAGCAGAAGTGCATTTGCATTGATAGACTTACTACGAACACCGATCACCGATCTTTCTCTTTGTGGCAATCTTTCTAGGTATATCAGCTGGATGTCCACAACTGGCGTAGGTCTTTGGGAAAGCGTCATGTTTGTGACTGGTCATGTTTCCACAGACATATGGCCCGTTGCTCTTCCGACAAAGGCTCGGAAGATTTGTCTCGAAATCGAGAATCGGATGGGAACGTGTGGAGTTAGCAGGCCTGGTACCTTGCATTGTTTCCAAATGGACTGCAGAACTGTAGGACGTACAGCTGCAGATCGCCATTTTATTTCTTGAAATCTCTGGTTCATACTTTTGTCGTACGTCACTTATGACTTCTGTGATCTGTCTTCTCACCAGCTCCAGAATCTCTCATAGAGTTCCTCACTTTCTTCATCCACCTGTAGGCTTGCTACGACAAGCAAAACGCTTTAAATTATCCAGGCAATCCTCACAATATCAATTGTTCCGTAAAGGTCTGCGACTGCAGGAGCAGATATCTGTGGCTTCTCTTGTTTAAATTTTATTCTTTCGTAGTCGAGCAAGGTTGTGTTGTCACGCGCGCGTTCTGTTCCTAGAAAACTATCTCTTGAGTAGAGTACAGTATCTCCCTCTGATAAGTTATCTAGCTCAAGAGGGTAGCAGAACACCCGACCATCTTCTGCAGATTCCTGATTTTTGTGCGGAATGGAAGATACTCCATCGAGGACGCAACCCCCGAATGGTAAATTCATCATTGAGTTTACTTACTTGCTTCTACTGTATTGTCATCAGAGCACACTCCCACTGCTCGTGCGCATGAAGACCAGCTGGATATATTAACCTACCATGGAGGAGGAAAGCAGCAAAGCTACTTACTACTGTGGCGGTGGTGCTTACAGTACTAATGTCTAGTCCAAGTACCAATAAATAGGCGGGTCGTACGGAAAAAAGAGAAGGAAGGACGGGACATGGAAAACCCCAAAGACATAGATAAACGACCTGACGAATGCTACGCTATGGTATCCGAAGTCCGAGAGATGCAGCAAAAGAAAAAGCCGTTTCTGACACTCCACTTCTTCCATCGTACCACTTGCAATGCAACACCCACGATACAGTAACTCAACGTTTCTCATTCAGTATATAGCAAAAAGGTATCGTTCACTCCGTTTCTCGGACAGTAAAAACAGCCAAAGCACCCCGTGAGCAAGCAAGTATCCTAGAAAGGACGCTCCTAGACGAAAACAACAACCTCCCCTCTGTCGTTCCTCTTCAACCTCAACGTCCGCCACAGCTCTTTCTCCTCCTCGCTCCGACGCTCTCGGTCGGAACGACTCTTGCGACGGTGACGCTCTCCCTCGCGCTCCTCGGAGCCCGAGAGGGAAGGAAAGTCCCGGTGGAATCTCTTCAGTGTCTTGTGGACGGAACATCCTCGTTCGCTTCCAGGCCCCTTGGTAACGAGGGAGAGGAAGTGACTAGCTTTCTCGCGCTTCAGCTCCTTGTCCGACGCCTTGGAATGCCGGTAGACGACAAGGCGGTGCTCATCGTCTCCGCGCCGAGGAGAGCGCGATCGGGACCGGTCAGAATCGCGGTGGTACTCGATCGCCTTCTGCCGCCGCGACGGTCGGGAGAGTTCGTAGTGCGTCTCGCCGTTGCTCTTCCGTTTGGACTTGCGAGACTCCGGCGACCGGACCTCGCCCGTGCTCGCGTGCCGCACACGATGGGTCTTCTTAGTCCGCCGAATCTGGATCACCGGCGTAGGATTTTCGTCCACATCGGAAGAGCTGCGACGGCGGGTTCGGACCAGCGCTTTTGACGAAGGCTCGTTGCTGCCACCACCATGGCCCTTGATCGAAATTCCAAGTCCGTGGTCTCCGTTGGCCTCCTTCTCGCCTCGACGACTGCGTTTAAGGGGTGAAGAAGGTTCGCGGTGCCGCCGGCGGTCGTGATCATCATCGTAGTCTTCATACCCCGACGAGGGCGATCCGTCAGACCTGAGCATCTTTTTCAGCTCACCCGTAAGCCCGGAATGATTGAGCGTTGGCGTGCCTGCGTTGTTCACCACGCTGGACGGGGCATCGACCATGGGGGTGTCCTCGTCGTGTCGCGAGTTGGCTGCGTTGACATTGAGATCCTCGACGTGTCCACGCTTCCGCTTTTTGTCACTAGTGGCGTTCGTCTGGCTGTTGTCGGGCGAAGCCTGCCTATCCTTGTGTCCGCGGTTGCGATCCTTGCTCTTCTTTGGTGCCGGGGTCATAAACTCCATGGAGATGTTGGAGTTCTTGTTCGGGTACAGCGACGGTTTGATAGGTTCCGCGCCATACGAGAATCCGTTCTCCTCGTAGGCAATATCATACACCTTCTCCTCGTCTTCCACATCGGTATCCAGGCGGGCGAGCGCCTTACTCGGCTCGAACACGGATGGGGCGTGGTCCACCATTCGCATTTGCTCTTTGGACCCTCCAAGGGAGACCTTGGATGCGTTTGGCGTCTCGTCCGTGACGAGGTAGTCGAAGACGTTCACCTTGTTATCTCCAGTGGGAGCCGCTGTTGTTGAAGAGGGCGCGGTGGTTGCCGCAGGCGGGGGAGTGGGAGCGGGTGGAGGAGGTTCCTTGGGGTTGGTACCGTCTGCATCAGGAGCGTCTTCGACGTAGGGCGGGCGAGGCTTGCCGTTGGACTGGGAGTTGGAGTTCGAATTGGCAGGGTTGCCGGCGGAATTGTTGTTCTTTGCTTTGCGCTGCTGTTTGGATGGCTTCTCCTTATATAGCGCACCCTGATATTTCTGTGCCTCGGTTATGCAGGACTACATCCACCGCGCAAGCAACGCAGTTTCATTGTCAGTCACATCCAATCGAGAGGGTCCAGTCCACAGAAACAAGATTTTAACAATGCGCAAGCCAGGGACAGCGGTCGCTCTCGCCCATCATAACGCCCAATAAAGTCATCGCAGGCAGCATGTGGCCTCTCCAGGCACGCCAAGTGAGCGAGGTCGACACGGCGACGGTCGAGCTCTGCGCACAGCGACTGGCAGGGACCCTTGACGTTCATACTGCACGTTCGTGTCGCCCAGCACAAATGGCTGCGCTGGTAGGACACTCCAACATATTCATGGCCTGCTCGACTTGGGCAACAAGGCGAGTCATCGCGACCCCAAAACACGCATCACAGAGCCCAACCAACAACACACAACATCAACAGCGTTCCAGTCGTCACAAGCATCGCGAGGAAAGGGCTAGTTATGAGCAGACAGAAGGAAATAGTGACCGTACCGTATGCGCCCTGTAATCAGTCCCCTGGAAGTGGACCATACAATCGATGCATGTAAACGAGGCGCCGCGGCATTGGTTGCGGTGAGCGTCAAGCTTTTTTTTGGTGAGGACATCACCGCATGCCTGGGACGAGGTGGGTCGATGTTAGCAGGTTCCTATACCAAGGCTGGATAGAGAGGACGGCGAATGATAGTAGACGCAACCAACTCACCTCGCATGAGAAGGAGACCATGATTGCGCGACTGTGGACGAGCGGGAACCTGAATGAATAATGTTCCAGCTATCGTCAGGTGCCCGAGCAGGCGGGCGTCGGGCCCTCAGGTGAACAAGTCGGTGAGACGGGCCTTTTCTTGAGGCTCCAGACCAGGCCGTAAGGCACAACTGCGGCGTTGTCTGAACGGGGCCGGAGTCGTGCCCAATAATGCAGGTGATGGTGATGCGAAACGGGCAGCGACCGACCGGTCCAAACAGATCAAGACCAGTGTCCGCGGGGCGCACGCAGGGAGCGGGGAGAGATAGAGCGGCACGGCGGGATGATCGATAAAGGCGCCCGAACGCCTGTTCTTAAGTCTGTCTGTCCAGCGCTTCTCTTTTCTTCGCGATCTGCTTGTTTTTCTTCTGCCTCGGCGGCGGCGCGACGGAGGAACCGCTAGTCCGTTTCCGGCGTCGGCGCTAGTCCGTCCTGGGCGCAAGGGTTGTGCCCTATGGCTTGGCTCACGACAGCGATGGAGAGAGAGAGAGAGCGATGTACTACTGTACAGAGTACAGATGCGACAACAAGACAACGAGGCAGAGCGCGATGCGCAAAGGAAAAAAGGCAGGTCTCCCAGCACCGCAAGAGATAAATTGTCCGCATCAGGACGGCTGCGCCCTCCGTGTTTACTATCTTTGTCCTCCCTAGTCCGCGTCGCAGATGGACGCGACTCCTGACTGTCGCACCCCTCCAAACACACCCCCGAGTCCCGAACCAACGCTGAACGGGCCAGGGTCTGATGCATGGGAGGTTTATCCTCTGGCCAACGCGGGAGCGTGGCGGCGCAGTCGGGCAAAGGAGTCAGGAGACAGGCGTGTGTGAATGGTGCATTGACTGCCACTCACCAACCACACCTCACCACCACCCTTCAGCTCGCCAGCCTAGTGCAGGGCTGCGGGTGAGCGATCAAGTTCTTACAGGCCGGACGCGATGTAATAAGAATCTACCAGCGCAAAAGGGTTGCGATGAGGATCGGTACGATCGGCTCCCGCAACACGCTCTACAAAGGGAGTCGAGACGGGTTGCGCGTTACCCTTGTGACAACGGATGCACCAGGGACAGCCGTTATCATTATTATCATCCTCGTCCTCTACGTGACTTACGTGGTAAGTAAATGCTGTGTCTAGAAGGGTGGGTAGGATCTAGTCTTGGCATCATCAGGCGCGGAGGGGCCGTCAGGCGAATCAGCAACGTCTTTCGATCAGGGAGGGTACAGATTCCCATAGTGGTCTACCTCGGTACCTAACTATTGGCAGCTGGAACCGGACGGCTGGCAGATCGAGAGATCCGCCAGTGGAATCATCAGCCTAGCCGCGTCGCTTGTGGACGGCCCAATCCCAGACTATCTCAGGTCATGGGATCGATGACCAACCGGCGCATGCAGGCGTTCCTCACGGGAGCATAGACAGTGTCATCCGTCTTCCTCCTTCATGTGTATGAATGCCCACTTCTGGCGTTCTGCGTTTCCAGGATCCCTCCATGTCGATGTAATCTCTGAGCGGCTGTCGGGTGTCGACGAGGAGAATCGGGTTCTGGGTCGCTGTTGTCGCCTTGGAGAACTTAGACCCGTAGGTGACGCTCCCGCCATCGCGGAGATGGGATCCCAGCGCCCCGAGAGTACCGAGAAAACCGGACGTTACCAAATGGTTGTATACGAGAGACCGGCTCGCAGGTGTTATTATCGAGACTGGAAAGGTGGGTGGAGCAAGGGGCAGCGTGGAGACAATATGATGGAATCACAAGATCGCGGTTGCAAATATAGATGGATCAAAATAAGTCACCATTATTTTATCCACCCCGCATCGGGCTAGGATAGTTAGCAGGTGCAGCAAGGGGGTTTCTCAACGGGAAAAGATGGAAACTCACGGTTCCTTGGTTATCTCCACAGAATGCATTTTATCCCAGTTCACATCCTTCCCGTTCTCTGCGGACTTCTCCGCGGCCGCCTCATCCATGTCACCCTTCTCGCCCGCCTCCTTGCCCTCCGTCTTGTCATCCTCGTCGCCGCACCCACAGTCGTAAAAGTCGCCGATCTTGTTGCAGTCGAAGATGGGTTTATGCAGCATTGCGTTCACCTCGTTGTGGATGAAGCACGCCCAGCCCGCCGCTGCGTTACGGGACGAGACCTGTGGAGGGTACTTCTTGAGGTGCTGCTGGAAGTGAGATGCGCATTCGCCGCTGGAGAGCAGTTAGTCCCCAGAGAACCATCCATCCCAAACGCTCGCAAAGTCACAGCAACCCACCAAGGATATAAACGCGAGAACAAGTAGACAAAGGAGCGCAGCGCCTCCTGCTCTTCTTCCGTCGGGTGCTCCGGGTAGCGAGCCATCATGGTGTGGAAGAATTTCCATGTCGCACGACCTAGCTCCGCTCTGTAGTTTTCCCAACCCATGATTAGCGACCCCTTTCGGAGGGCAGAGCAATTCCATTCCCCTTACTTGGCAGTCTCATTCCCCAACTTGGGCATGACCACCCCACCCTTCAGTATCTCATCATCGATCACGAAATTCGCCGGCGACTTATCCAGGTGTCCAGGGGCGCGGGCCGCCGGACTCGGCGGACCCTGTGGCTCAAAGAAAAGGATGAAGATGATGAAGACAAGCGCAATGGCGCTGACGAGGACGAGTCGTGGTGTCGGAGGCTTTGCCATGCTGAATATCCGCGACAGCGCCCGTCGTTGTCCGCAGGCCGGGGATCAACCCAGATAGTAGGGGGGGGGGGGGGAGATAAAGGCGACAGGAACGGGGCCAGAAACGAGCACAAATAAAGCGAGCAGAAAGGAACTGAATGCGACAAGCGAGCAGAGCAGTAGATGGATGGTAGAGAAAAGGAGAGATAAAGGAATGTAGAGAAGAGTCTCGACCCTCGACGTCTGGGGTCGACGGTCGTCCAGCGGTCCAGCGCTGCCGACCGCGTACGACCACGGAGTACTCCGTAGTCCGTACAGCGCCAGCGTAGCATGGGCCAGGCCGAGACGCGCATCCACGTGGCCTGCATATGCTTAGTCATCATATTATGCCCGGTGCATAGCAGCCATCATCCCTACACTACTCCATGGCAGGCGCGTTCGTGAGCATGTTGTCTCGCGCGGTCTATCTTAGGTGACGGCTATTTATGATTTGCGAGGATCCACCAATGCGCGTTCACTTGTTCTGGATCCGACCAGCTTCTTAAGCAACCTGCTTACTTTCCCTTTTGTATTTGGAATAGCATTTACCTCTGCTTCGCTTCCAGATATTCGTGGCGTTCACGACAGACAGCATGGGTCGTTCCCTGTATGACCTGCCGTTAGAGCTTATGCAAAATATCGCTGAGGAGATTGTGCTCACAGTGGGTTCGTTAGAAGCAGTAAGGTTCTGACTGGTTTGCAGTAAGTCACGGCTTCACTTGATAGCTTTATTCAAATGAATCGACACTACGAGTCTTGACGACGCAGTAACATATCCATACCAATGTTCAGAACTGATTGGTCCTTTAGAACTTTTTGATAAGGAAATTCTAAAGGCTATTTGGAGAGTCCGCGCCTTTGAAGTCTATGGGGTGTCTGCATTCGAGCATGGGGAAAATGACAAATTTCTGAAAGAGTACATTGTCAACCGAGTTATTTCGGACGGAAAAGGGTATAAGAACTTGTCGAATCGGCTCCACCGTATCTTAGAGGCACTGGTCGATCATGAGAATTGCTCTAGGGAACAATATCGCGAGCTCCTTGAGAAACTTGTGACCGCCATGCTTCATAACTTTACAAGGTCTCTGGAAGTCTTGCTCCGCCTTGACTACACAACAGCACCTTCAAGAATTTGTGAAGATGCATTCAAAATAGATTGCCTCCTCGCAGCTGCACTGCTTGGAGTATCTCGTAGATTCAACACAGTTGAGGCTGATGTGCTATGCGGTCGACTACGTGAAACCTCAGGAAACTTCAATAATGGCGTGCTCTATGATTCCTCGCTTGCTCTCGCAGCATTGGGAGGTCAGTGTGAACTGGTCACTAGGATTTTGGAAACCAGACCAAAATCATCCGGCCTGTCCGCAGCAAATAATTTCGAGAACAATATCGCTGTAAAGTGTGCAATTCTGGGCGGGCATGATGATATTGTTCGCCTGCTTCTCACATTCAGCCATGATTATGAGCGATGCTCCCTTCTCGCACACGCGCGATCAGCTCTGCACTTTAGTAGGCCTTATATCTTCCGCCTCATCTGTAATCTATGCGATATAAGCCCATCTGAGCCTCGTCTATGATTCTCAGGGTGTTTCATAATGTGTGCTTTGGGATGCACATTGAGCAGGTCTCTGAGTACCCCTATCAAAGCAGCTATAACCAGAAAAATAAAACCAAATATCGGTATATAGATACCCGCATGAATTCTGCATAGTATACTACTAGGACAGCTTATTATGCATTTGATAAAGAGCCCAGAATTCACAAATCTCAGGTAGTGTGGACTCCAAGTTCGAAGCGCCGAGCATGGATTCCTGAAAGCAGGCTAGGAATTTATGACACTGGCGGGGCTCTGGGGACAGATCTACTGTAGAGTCGAGACGGTACTAGAGGAACCGACCCATGCAGTCCAGCTAAAATAACATTTCAGGAGGACAACACTGGCTAAGAAAATTCGTTCAGATTTAGGATTTCTATGTGATCCAATTCGGAAATCTCCCGCATTCTTACGAGTACCTCCACGTTAATACAGTGAGCCATGTCCGTCCAATCTCCTTGAGCCGGAGTTTCTATCTTAGAGGAAGCAAGGTTCACAACATATTATGGGAGGCGCTTTGAATCGTAGGCCTGATTAACAAGTAGTAGCTACCGATTTATCGTACTGACTGACACTAGTAAGCCCTCGAATATTTCTCTGGTCACAGGTTCGCCTATTTATTTCACCAACAGGAGATGGGCATAGGCAATTTGCCGGAAGATATTCTTCCGCAGCCTGGGGATGTGAAATGCGTAGACCGTCAGCAGCCGGGCGGCCAGGGCACCTAAATAAATAATGCGCTAATCGTTGTCATCTGCCTGCAATAGAGACAGGAATTAAGTTCATGATGCCTCAGCCATCGAATGATTCAAGTAGCCTAAATATGTTGTTTATCCGCCGCCACTGGAGAAGCCCCGACAAGACGGCCCGGCGGGGAAGCATGAATGCGGGGAAGTCGGAGAACCATGGGCGGTCTAGTGACGTGACCATCTTTATTTGGACTCCGTATCTGCTTCGGAGAAGCGCCTCTCTCTCGGCATTAGTTCGAGGAAAAAGAGCTATCTGCTTCGGCCATCTTGGATGATGGATGTTCGGTTTCTCGATCCGGTCCGGAGTCCGAAGTATCCCGGTTGTTTTGTATGGAGTAATCGTCTGCGCGCGTGGTTTTGGCGGGAATATCGTGTCGTTGTGATGAACGAGGTGCCCGAGATCTCCTATTCGACTGGGATGATTAATTAGCTGGAAAAGGGATTAATCCGTGGCACTGGACATTTAATTTTGGCCTAAACAGACAGGGCCACAGACTCTAGAGATGATGACAAGCAAAGAGGCTGCTTCTTCGTCCCAAGGGGATGGAGACAGCTCAGCTTTCATACTATTAGTACTTAGCTTCTACCGGCTGACCATTTAGTAGAGTCATGACAGCTCCGACTCAATTTTCCCTGAAAGGGGTTTGCTTTTCTCCTGAGGCGTTGCCGCCATATCACCATGTGGCTGCTATCTACTCTTCTGGCGTACCTCTGCGCCTTCAGAGTTGCCGATGCGCTTGGACAGCGGCCCGTCGTCTCCTTCAAAGGAGACAAAGGGAGCCTGAAACTTGCGGGTGCTGGAAGTCCACCCGGATCGATAATTCTCGACGCCAATGACTGGCCCGGAGTACTTCGAGCGGGTCAGGATCTAGCAATCGATTTTGGACGGGTTACAGGGACAAACCTGACGAAGATACTGAGCAATGGCACCGTGATTCTACATGACTGCAGAACTCATCTGGGGAATGGTGGAATCATCATTGCAGGAACCATTGGGAGGTCACAACTAATCGGTTCTCTGATTGACAGCGGGAAGATCAATGTCACGTTGACCGAGGGGAAATAGGAGGCTTTTCAGACCGAGATCGTCCACAACCCAATTGACGGCGTCTCAAGGGCCCTGGTTATTGCTGGGAGCGACAAGAGGGGGACGATATTCGGCCTTTATGACATCTCAGAGCAAATTGGAGTCTCCCTGTGGTACTGGTTTGCCAATGTCCCTGCTGCCAGACACACTGAGATATACGCCTTGAATCGAAGAAAGATCCAGGGATCACCATCGGTCAAGTACCGTGGAATTTTCATCAATGATGAGCAGCCCGCCCTGACAAACTGAATCAATGCCAACTACCCACCAGGAAAATATGGACCCGGTTACCGTGTCGACTTCTACTCCCATGTATTCGAGCTGCTTCTGAGGTTAAGAAGCGAAATGGGATAGCATATTTGCCCTCGATGACCCGCGGAATGCACCAGTGGCAAATGAATATGGGATTGTGATCGGAACTAGCCACACAGAACCCATGATGCGGTGGACGAAGGAGCAAAGCATCCTTCTCAAGGGGCCGTGGAACTGGGATACGAATGAGAAGAATGTCTATGAGTTTATGAAGGAAGGTGCGAAGAGGTCCAAGCCCTATGAAAGCATATATACCATGGGCGTGAGAGGTCTGGGCGATGTGACATCTCCAACTATCACAGCGAAGTCACTGGGCGAAATCGTCCAGGCAGAGCAGCAGATTCTCTCGGAGGTGTTCAACATGACGAACATCTCATCCATACCACAGATGTGGTGTCTCTACAAAGAAGTAGGCCGGTATTTCGAGGATGGGCTGCGTGTCCCTGACGACATCACCCTTCTTTGGGCCGAGGATAACTGGGGAAATGCGCAACGGTTACCTCTTGCAAATGAAACCGATCGCGCGGCTGGTGCCAGATTGTATTACCACTTTGACTACGTCGGCGACCCCTCAGATTACAAATGGATCAATACCATTTCGCTGCAGAAGACCTGGGAGCAGATGCATCTTACATATGAACGTCAGGCTAGACGAATCTGGATTGTCAACGTCGGTGACTTGAAGGGATTGGTGAGTACCGGCTAGCCATAGCAGAAATTTCGGCGCTGACAAAGATGCCCAGGAAATTCCAACCAACCATTTCCTTGATATGGCCTATGATACACCGTTGTGGTCCTCTCCGGACAGTACGGCGAAATGGCTCAAGCTCTGGGCAACGCGAGAATTCGGAGCAGCTGTTGCAGAAGACACAGCTGACGTGATGAACAGATATGGAATGTACGCAGCAAGGAGGAAGTACGAACTTCTCACTCCACAGACGTACACTTTGATCAACTATAACGAAGCGGATAATGTTTTGAAAAAATTGGAAACTCTCGTCAACGACGCGCAGGAAATATACCAAAGACTGAGCCCAGCAGCACAACCCGCATTCTTCGAGCTTGTGTTACATCCATGCACTGCAGGCTACATCGTTACCGATATCCACATCACAGCAGCAAAGAACAATCTCTACGCCAATCAGAGACGGACAAGCGCCAACGTATTGGCAAAAAAGGCGCTGAAGCTCTTCAACGATGACCACGCCAAGACCGAGGGGTACCATAAGCTCCTCGGCGGCAAATGGAAGCACATTATGGATCATACGCACCTGGGATACAACTACTGGTGAGTTCTGAAGCATGCTATGTCGCGAACGATGTACTGAAGGGCAAACGTTTGCACAGGCAGCAACCACATGCGGAACACACTACCTCCTCTCGCTTACACGCAGCTGCTGGAAACCGGCCTTGCGGGAAACCTCGGAGTCTCCGTCGAAGGAAGCAACGGCTCTGTGCCTGGAGACGACGTGTATAATGTGGCTCTCTCCAACAACACCCTGGTCCTTCCTCCGCTCGACCCGTATGGACCACCCAGTCGCTGGATCGAAATCTATTCCCGCGGTACGGATGACTTCGACTTCCGAGTCTCGCCTGATAATCCCTGGGTCGTGGCAACCCCGTCGTCCGGCCGGATATCAGCCAGAGGGAATGTCACCGACGTCCGAGTCCAAATCACCGTCGACTAGGACAAGGCGCTCGCAGGCTCTAACATCGCATTCATAAACATTACCACCTTCTCGGGCAACTACGGCAATTTCCAAGCCCCGACGGTGCATCTCCCCGTAAACAAGACCTCTGTGCCGTCTTCGTTCCACGGCTTTGTCGAATCCGACGGGATAGTGAGCATAGAGCCCGAGCATGCCACCCGAAACACCTCAACCGAGAGTGCCTCCTATGCAATCATCCCCGGCTACGGACGCACCCTCTCTGGAGTGACTTTGCGGCCCGTCCTCGCGGACACGCAGACCCCGCCGTCGTCTCCGCGTCTGGAATACGTCATGTACATATTCAGCAGCGTCCCGACAGCAAACGTGACGGTGTACTTGGGTCCTTCGCTAAACAAAGATCCCTCTCGCCCTCTGAAATACGCCGTGTCCTTCGATGACGAGGAGCCGCAGGTCGTGCAGTTTGTGCCTCCAACGCGGCTGGGAACATTGCCGCCGAACTGGGGCAACACGGTAAGCAATGGCGTGTGGACGAACACGACGAGTCATCCAGTCGAGGGCGGAGGGAAGGCGCATACGCTAAAACTGTGGGCTATAGAACCTGGAGTGGTGTTCCAGAAGATCGTGGTCGACCTAGGAGGGGTGCGGGATAGTTATCTGGGACCGCCGGAGAGTCGCATCGTTTAGTGCTGGATGCATATGTACTAGTTCATACGGAGGATGAAAATGGAGAATATTCTGCACTTGTACGATCGACGCTGTGTAGCAGTATATATATAATACGTGATGGCGAGAAAATGCCTCGATATCCAAAGCTGGTCCTATTTACAGATGGCGAAGAATATTGCAAAAAACATACAGCGACTACAGAAGCAGTATGCGGGCTCCAGACAACTATAAATTGGCCACGTAATCGATTTGTAGAGCATTGAACGGCGGCGAGGAGGGAAGAGAAGCTCGTGGATGAAAGTTGTTCGAGCCATCTCTTGCAGGTAAACTCCCGTCTTTGGCGGCTTCCCTGATCCTCCTTGCCTGCATGCATATGATGTTTGCTCACGTGCCGAGACCTATCAACATACTGATAAACAGAAAAATCAAATATGATCCCGATGAAGAGCTGATGGTGATCCCGGCATCTCCACTGTAGACATATATCCGACACGGAACCGTGCATATAAAGATTCTTTCGACGATATGCAGATAACATCGGATGTTGGCAGACGCCAGCATGTTTTACACTGCCACTTTTTGATTGCTATTCTTTATCATATGCTCTGTTCTACGGAAAGTGTTAAATAGCCGGTCAAATCCCACCTAATCGGATAGATCAGTGAGCAGTCATCACGGTTCTTTTTCTTTATCACGCTCATTCCTCCTCTTCTCGAAGTTTTGGAGTTCCGCGCAAGGGTAATTGACAACAAGGCGTATATATATACGAATTAGATATACCGGAGCAGCAACACCTACAGCAGGCCGGCTTCGTCAACTTACCACCCCTATTTTGTAAGTTGACACCTGACGACATCGAACCTCTATTTACCTTGTATAAGTTCCCGGCCTGCTCGAACGTGCGCGATATACACTGAGACTCCCTGTCTGTTTCACATCTGACAAATGGGGATGTTGGCTGATCGATCACTCAGGCGAATCTCGCATTTTGCATTCATCAGCTGCATTCAAATTCATCACAAGTTTTTTGCGCCACTGGCTGGTTGAATCCCCAGATCTTATTCATACATGCTATGCCTCGGGAATTGCTACGCCAGCAGCCTATGCAAAAAGAGCAGGAATTCCGCTGGCTCACCACAAGTCGATCAACTTGATCTTTTCCTTATACATGGGAGGATGAGCTTATATAGTATATTCTGGTAAGTGGTGGATCGGTCGACACAAGGCCAGCACGACAAACGACTAACCTCTCTGCACATAGGTAGATGAGCTTCTCGATGCTATGAACCGATGTGTCTTCAGAAAAACGTGGACTACCTGTTCTATTACCTACGGGGAAGCCTAATCCTTGCACAACCTTTCACAAATCAGCGAATTCCCGAGAGCATGAAATCTCAGCTCTCAGCCGGAGGCCGGGCCATCTGGGCGACGGTGGGTAAAGAATCGAAGGATCACCTTTATGTATCCAAAAATTCTTCGTCTTTCTTGTGGACCATGAAGGGGAGGGCTGCGAAGGAATAATGGCCTTGAGCATCGCATTCTACAATGTATGAAGCTCTCCTCCACCTATCACCTGGAGGCCAATGGTCATTTCGAAAACGCTAATTACTTTCTAGAGACATATATATATGTTCGGAACTTGATCGACTCCGCACAGTATGTCTTGGCGAAGCAAATATCATGGACGAGTGAATTATACTGACTCTTCACAGACAGCGAGGTTGAGATCCCAGATGTCAGGAGCGAGTGGACCGGCCATCGAACTCCCTCAAGTCCACATTTACATCAGACAAGTTTGAAGCGCGGACAGATGAACATCTTAGATTGAGGACCTCGAAGAAACTACAAGCTATTGTAGAGGTCAAAGGAGTATATAAACATTGCAGCGTACCAAATGTCAAGACATCCGCAGGAGGCGGCCGAAATGGTCGGCTGGATCATGGAGTCCGGTACACAGCGCTTATACATTGTTTCGATAGCGACTAATGACTCAAGGTGCCTCTTCCTCCTGGAAGAAGACTTTACCCCTATACCTCTCGTCTCCATAACGCGGCCGCTGAGACATAGGACTGCCTGCCATGCAGGCGGTGGATCGTGAGACCACCCTACATCCCGGACTGACAGCCGTTAAACGCGATGTGAGGTGACAAGTCTTAGTAGTTTCTGCTCCTCTCAGGCCTCCTCGTGATGGCTCCTGTGGGTTGGGAATAAGATGGTGGCTCAAACCGATCTCGCTGACTTTTTTAGGTTCGAAAGCGCAGTTGTCAACCAAGTCAGTGAAGACATCGAGTCTTCCAAGAAATCAAGGGTCTCAGCGACATCTACCTGACCTTCGCCACATATAATAGCCGCTATAGAGTATCTGGAGGACAGACGCCACGGTACAGCAGGGCTGCCGTGTTCAAGAAGTACACTCGGATGACGACTTCTAAGAGGAAAATGGTATAAAGGCAGTGGCTTCAAGGATGCCTACGACTACTATCAGATTGGTGTCCATAATCTTCATCTAATGATGCAACGAACAGGTGTGCCTTTCCTCACAATGCAAGAGTATGGCTCATGGAGCATAAGAAACGATGCGGAAATGGAACACATTTCTCAGATTATGGTAGCCTTTGTCTTGCGCGCAAAGCATGGACTGTGAGGTAAGACCATTTTTAAATGGCGATTTTCTAACCACGCGCCACGGTTGACTAACAGAATATCGAATTAGCATGACAGAGTCCGGACATCATTCGGATTTTGGCTAAACGCGAATTACGACAAAGCATATAGATCTCAAGGATCTCTTTGCCCTCGTGCTTGAAATATGCATGCGCGACGATGAGCAATTGCGACTTATATAGACTGACGGTTACGTCTTCAATCATTTTGTGAGGGTCACAGAGAAGCCCACTGACGAGACTCTGCAGCGAGCATACTAGCGGGAGTAGCGATCTTTCCTCCGTTCGGCTACAAAGGATGCAACATTGTCATTCCAGTCGCCTTACCAACGGATAATCCGATGGCTTACTTCATTATCCAGGTAAAGAATCGCCGCGATGACAGCTTAACGCCTGGTCTCCGCAACGAAGCCCGAGACGCACTAAAGTCAGTTATGGTGCTTTTTAGCATTATAGCCATTTTCTCAAGGTGGATTCCCGTCATATTCACAATTGGCATATATAATCTCGTCGCAAAGGCGAAGCCGTGCCTACAGGTATCTATAGTAATGGACCTTGCACCGCATTCAAATTCGAGTTCAAGTTTGGACCCGAGCACAACAACTTCGTGAAATCCAGGGCAGTGGATACAACGGCGCGCGTATATAAAAGTTCCCCTGGGTCAAAGCCTGGGCGTCACTTATGTGGCGTGGCGACACTCTGACTGCCTCGCTGTGGATTGCCTTGGGGTGTAACTCCACTGGAGACTAAATGAGTGAGAACCCATTGAAGTTCTGAATGGGCGGCCCATGCTAGTTACAGGGTGTCACCGTGCGTCAAAAAAGATGCTAGACCAGTACAGCCCTGAACTAAAAGTCAACCGTTGCGTCTACAGATATCAGTGATTGAGAGAAAGATTTATTACTCATTCAGGCCTAACCCTGCTGAGTTTGTCAGAATAACGACCTCCCTTGTTACCCAGGCCCAAGACCCGATGCGTTCGCCAAAGTACGGACTCCTCAGCGCTTCAAGTTGAATCTTCGCGAAAATCGGACGATACACGTGCTACCATCCGGGAGCAGACTCCATGTCGGAGAGGGCTTCCCGCACAGAAGTGATCCTGCCAAGTAATTTGCCAACCGAAGTATATAATGTCGAGTCCCCTGGCCGACACTTGATTTCTTTCCTTTCTCTCTTCGTGCTAGGATTTTAGTTTCATAGCAATCTTAGAAATAAGATGGAGTTCCCTGACAATGGTGAGTCCGAATGCCTTCATTACTTACATATGGTGGTGGACCGGCTGGTGACAGCACTGATTCATCGTATTACAGAGCGCTTCAAAGGCATCCGATTTCATATGAAATCGGGGAGCTACATGGGCATCCGGGGGGCCAAGGACGGTGATCTATATTTACGCTCTCTCCAATGCCTACAAGTTCAGGAGAAAGGGAAAACAGAAGCATAGACGAAAAGATAGTGAACACAGCGCTTCTTTCATTCCGCCAAGCATTAATAGTCAAGAGTCCAGACATCAGTAGCGAGTGGACCGGGCACCGCATTGCACTGAAGGAAGGTCAGTGCCGATTCGGGGATCCTCTCGAGCGTTTGGAAACGCACGTCGAGAAGGGATGGGCCATAGCCGCTTCGGCATAATCGGAATTGATGGCCGGTTCCACAGTTCAAGTACGGGCCTGGACAACTTCACGGTGAAGTTTAGGGAGTTCAGGGCAGTGGACACAACAGCGAAGTGTCGAGTATGCGACTCTGTCCGAGTGAGGGAAATAATCTAGTTATCCCTTCACGCTATAAGGATGTCAGTGTGTAATCGATGCGGTCGTCATCTGTGGGGAACATCAGAGCGTCAGCCGTGAGCTTCCGTCAAATTTCATGCTTCCAGGTGCTATATTTCTTCAGGTCCTTCCCTGAATACTTCTCAGGGTCTAGACCTTGAGGACGCCAATCCGCTGAAACAGGGTCAATAACCTGAACTTGAGGTATTGTCCTCCAATTCCTTGTTCTTTGTCAGTTCCTGATTTCGCTGGCCGCGCATAACTAATTCCCGGAGTTCCTGGAGTTGGGCAGTCAGATTGTCAATCACAGAGTCCTTGAAGGCATGGCTTTCCAAGATTTGAATGCGTGCCTTGCCCATGTCACATTCTTTCTGGTAGTGCAGCACACCGCTGCTTGCTGGTTTCCTCTCCAGTGCCCTTGTCTGCTTCTTTCTTTGTCAAGAGGCTTTAGGCTTCTGCTGTGTCTCTTTCTGTTGTGCCTCCTGTTGTGGTTTGCTGTCCTCAACGATTGCATTCTCCTCATAGGGTTGGTCTGGTTCAGCGGCTAGTATAGTGTGGCCTTCATCATCAAAAAGGGCCCCTGGCACCCCAGGCAAGGAGGCCTTTGATGAGGGTCGACGCAGTCTTGAAGAGGATGGGACAGGCTCAGAGCCTTCACCCATCAGCTCTTTTCCTTTCGCGGGAGGTGTCATGAGTCTGGTTGAAAACTCTGGCGATTCTGGTAGGTCTTGCTGGTTTGAGGTCTTCTGATGGTTCCTAGTATTCAAGTGGATCCTGATAAAGAGATGCGAGGTTTATGTAAGGAAGCTCCAGTAGAAAACAATCTATTTGGCTACGTACTAAAAACCTTGCATGAGGAGGGAAGGAAAGAGATGAGAGCTATCTACAGGAAAGAACAGCCTTTATATGTCGCCAGTGCACAGGCCCTTGCCCCTGGGCGGGAGTTCCCGTCAACTTCCCCTCTAGCGGAGGTTCCCGCCTAATTGCCAAGCTTTCCGCTCACGCCAAGTCCTCTGGTGATTTCCGCCAAATCTTCGGCACTGCCGGATTCCTCCACCAACTGGTCAGTCCCTGTCGGATCTTCCAATCGTCCTTCCTGCTGTCAGGGTAGGGACCTTGACAAAGGATTGATGAAGGAGAATGGGATCCCTAAGCGTACAAAATGTCCTGCGATGGACTGCTGGCAAAGATGATTCCAAACACAGCACTGAGATTGCAGGTGATACTGCGAACAGCACAAAGAACGCCCTGATGAACATATTGGCAAAGGATTTATCCGACCAAGCTTCTCACCAGCAGCTGCGCCAGTCTTGCTAGTCCCCAAGCCGGAAGGATGCCTCCGAGTCTGTGTGGACTACCGAGCCCTAAACGCCATTACAATGAAGAATCGGCATTCTATCCCACCTAGTGGAGAAACACTCGACTGATTCAGCAAGGCAAAGATCTTCACCAGGCTAGACGTCATTGCCGCCTTTAACAAAATACGAATCAAAGAGTGACAAGAATTGCTGATAGCGTTTAATACCCGGTATGGGAAATTTGAACATCTTGTCATGCCATTCGGCTGCGCAACGCTGCAGGTACTTTCCAAAGCTACATCAAGAATATCTGGATGTGCTTTGCAGAACCACATCCTCGAGGAGTTAAAAAAGAAGGTCCTAGAAAATACCTCGATTTCCGAGGTATTTTTGAAGCAAGATGCTGATAAGCTGCCTCCCACGACCACCGGACACGAAAGAAAATGGAGAATCAGAGTGCGGACATTCAAATGGTCAGCGCATACGCCTTTTACAAAATGGCAAAGATTGAGTTCTTCCACAACGCTGTTGACCTCTGATGAGGTGTCGGAGCCATTTGCAGCCCCCAGCGATGGTTATTCTTTCACTTGTTGTGTTGAAGAAGAACACATTAAGGAATGATGCATCGCTCAAGCAAACAAGAGGAAAAGTCAGATATCCTCACAGACAATCTGAAGACCTCTCAGCCAGAAAAGAAGAGGATTGAAGTCGCCATTGCGCAATTAAGGTCTTATGATCTTGCCACAAATACCACATTGAGGGAAATACAGAAAACCAGCATCTGAGAAAGGATCTTGAATGTCATGTCATTAATGTGCCTGATGCAATTAAAACGGCCTCACCTAACGCTCTTCACTAAGAATCCTGCCCGGTTCAATGAGGTGTATAGATGGATGCAGACTGAGGAATTGACATAAAGTATGGAATTGCCAACAGATGCACAAGGTCGGAGCAAAAGTCGTCCCGGAAGAAGCAGGATTGCCAACGTCGACGCTCCCGTATTCGTTCGTGGCCATTGCATTAAGCAAGGCTCGGCCACAAACTTGTTCGAATCCAACCGCATGTCCATAGATCGCTAGATAATTCAGAGAAGTTGCTCGTAGAAGAATCCATCACGATCTACGGAGTACCACAGTAGTAACTAGGAAGGTATCATGATGCAGATCGTATTACTATTTGGGGTTAGCATTCTTGGCATCATGATCCATAGATATCTTAGAAGGCGGCACGAAGCGGCAGTATCAGGCAGACCACTGACATAATGCCATCCGCCCAACCCGCGCGTGACTTAAGGTACTTACCCGGGTGCACCCATGTCAGGCAGAAAATTTGCTTCAGTGCACCCTAGCCGGTTGTCAAGGGCTCGAAATCTGCTCAGAAAGGTATCCTAGAGGTGAGGTGCTACCTGAAATGGAGAGGATGAGGCTGTAGCAGGTCGGTATTCTCCGGTCGAACATGTATTGTTGACACCTTGTCAGGCACGCAGGCGCGCGGACGCGCTCTGGTTGAAGGTCGTGTCTGGAGACCTAGAAGCTACCCCCCCTGGTTTACTGCATAATTCGCGAGCTTGCAGATTCAATTCCGGGGCGTCCGTGGAGGTGAAATAGCCGTTTTTGAAAATTCGATAGAGGACGAAGGATCTGACTGGTCATACAGACAACAATGACGTCGCCGCCATCACCATCCAGCCCGCGCGCATCATCAACATCAACCGATTCAAATCCAAATCCAAACCCAAAGCCGACACCACCACAAGAATTACCAACGCACCTCCCGGACCCCTACGTCCGCGGCTCCTCGTTCAAAGATCTCGCCGAGGCGCGCCAAGCGCTGATCCAGTACACCGTTGCCCGGGGCCTCTCGTACCGGGTGCGATCCAGCGAGCGACGGCGCTACCTGGTCGTGTGCCGGTCGGACAAGTGCAAGTTCCGCATCCGCATCCAGACGGCTGCCAGGACAGGCCTGTCCAAGACGACGGTGTCGGTGCCGCACACGTGTCCGCCCGAGACGCATCAGGGGTGGAAGCCGGCGGTGTCGGTCAAGTACCTGCAGCCGAAGCATCAGGCCATCTTCTCCGGGAGCGAGCAGCGCGTGAAGCCGAAGCAGATCATGGAGATCGAGAAGGCACGGGGCAATGAGATCTCCTACATGCAGGCCTGGCGCACGGTGAAGGCTGCGGAGGCGGCTGCGGGGGCTAATGGAGTGCAACCGCCGGCGTCTACAACCAAAAGCAAGCGGGGACGCAAGCCGAAGACCAAGGACCCGAATCCCGATTCTAATTCTGAAACCAGCCGGGGTGCGCGGCAGCAAAAGCAGTCGAAGACGACGGACGGCACGGGGATTTCCGAGACTACTAGTAGCGGGAATACAGGCGAAGCGGCGCCCGCGAAAGAGGCGCCCGTGAAAGCCGAGTCGTCGGATGGGTGAGGAGCAATACTTTGAGAAGTTGGACCAAAATCGTGCTAAAAGCGGACTTGTAGATACTTACGATAATACTTGCACTGTACATTAGATGCTTACTTACCGTACACATCTCTGGCATTCAAGCACTTCTCACTGCATTGTTGTCCTACGAAGTATGTACTCGATTCAAGAGGTTCGAAGCCTTGGGCTATTTGTACTGAACTGTAAATAGGCCAAAAATCAAGAATAGATTTCATTTTCAATGCGTACGCGTTGAATTGCATGCAGTCATGGACCAGAATAGAACAAGGGGATGACCTGCCAGATAGATGTATGAACCGAAGCGGGGCGAATACTTATATATCACCCAAGATCCGACTGTATACCAATAGATAAGCAACCAGTCGTATCCCAAAAACAACACGCACGGAAGAGCACTTCCACAATCACAGACATGTTCGCCCACGACGATCAGCCCTACCGGTCGACGTCGAGATAAGCTGCCGACCGTCCGCGATGCGGAGGCGACCTCGTCGCCAATCAGGCTCCTCCGTCGAGTCCACCTTCTGTACGGCCGGCGACAGCAACCACCATCGCACCGCGGCGCGGGCCGCCGAGGTTTAGTCGTCTTCAAAGACTAACTTCCTGGAGATAGATTTTCTATCCTGTCCAGGAACCTCTATCTCACCACGACAGACACCGTCCGACGGACATGACCATGGCGTCACTGAGGTCGCCCGCCCTGCGGACCCTCGTGCGGGTCAACAACCTCGCACCGGCGCGAGCGCAGCAGCGGCGCTGGGCGCAGGTGCACGACGTGCGCTTCCTCGCGACGCACCGCGACCCGAGCAGCAGCGTGCTGGAGAAGTACCGGGAGAAGCTGAGTCGGAAGGCGAGGGAGTACGTTATTTTTTCAGATGCTGATACACATATGTATTGGGGAGAAAGATACTGAGGGTTTCACGCAGGGAGGGCCACGACTCGATCGAATCGCTCAAGGAAGCATACAAGGATAAGATCGAGTCCGTCCGGCGCGAGGCTGTCGAGTCGATCAAGTCCGATCCCACCGCGACCACGGCAGCGAAGGGACTCGCGGCCGCGGAGTCGGCGTTGGACGCGAAGTCATCCCCTTCCCCTTCTCCAGCTTCCTCCTCCTCCTCCTCCTCCTCCTCCTCCTCATCAACAACAGCAACATCAAGCGCAAGCGCCTCCAAGTCGCAAACACCCGGGATCAAGCCCCTCAGCGCGTTCCTCGACATCGACAAGATCCTGACCCTGCCGGCCAAGGAGATCGAGGCGCTCTGGCGCCTCCGCCACGTGGGCAACCCCAACTCCATCTGCGCGTGCATCCCGCTCGAGACGTACCGGCGCATCGCGGCCGCCGCGCGGCAGCACCCGCAGTTCATCCTGCCGCTGCCGCGGGCAACGCAACAACCTGAGTCGGAGGGTGGAGAGAAGAAAGATGTAGCCGGCGCAGACATCCACTTCCTGCAGTGGGGGTTCCACCCGCCGGCCACGCCGCCTCCGCCGTCGCAGACGCCCACAGCCAACACGCACACCTCGACCATCGTGTTCACGCACCTCGCGTCGTACAAGCTGCACGGGTCGTACGCGGAGCCGCACACGGCCGTAACGCACTACCTGGACCTGGCGGACGAGAAGGGCCTCGTGCTCATGCACGGCCAGGTGATGCCGGACCGGGGCGTGTCCGTCGCCGAGGCCAGCTGGCTGGTCAGCTGCGTGCAGCGGTTCTACGACTTTGGCGGCGAGGCGAAAGGCCGCAAGGGCGAGCTGCTGCGCATGTTCACGCGGGGGGACGTGGAGGGGTTCAGCGTCGAGGAGTTGATGGAGGAGGCGGAGAAGATTTCATAGTAACCCTTCTTTTTCTAACCTTTTTTTAACCCTTGATGCCCCGAACCTTTCTTTCTCCAGTGCTCTCTCCGCTCCTACTTACCTAGGCAGGCCGATCCGGCGCGACGCGCCTAGTCACAAGCAGGAGGGAGATGGATGCATTACATAGCGTTTCATTCGTCTGATGATGATGACCCGGAAAGAAGAAGAAGAAAAAGAAGAAGCTATCATCGATACCTTATATACCACACCGTGGTCAGTCCGTCCAGGGAGACGGACACCCATGTAACACTAGATGGATGGATACTGTATATATAGCTAGAAACGATCGAGCTGATTGTACTGTATGACCACTATCCGCGCGATTCCTCTATTAAATGATCAGAGCAGCGCCACCGTAGCCCGTTGAGACACAGAGACCAGCCCAGAATCCGTTGCCAGTATCAATGACGAATAGTGAAAAAAAAAATGTAAAATGGAAAATGCCCATGCGCCGGGCCCAGGTACTGTGTTCCGACCGATTGACAGGCAGACTGCGTATGGGTATTCGGAGTGAAAATGCCAGCCAGTCGCAGATGACACGAGGAGCGAGTATCCAGGAGAACCAGATTCCTATCAAGCTGTTTCAGACACGGATGGAATCCTCATCGGCCGATGGATCAGCGGTCCTACAGTTCCTGCGACGGACGGCCTGAAACCGGGTCAAGAGCAAAAGAGAAGAAGAATCGGAGAAAAAGCATTTCCTAACAAGCAAAATACAAACGACCGAAATAAAAGACATGAAGAAAAAGGGCCAATGACCGCAAAAAATGTTTCCTATGGTGCAAAAAAAGATCCCTGCAAACGCATCGAGAAGCGCCACACCACGTCCCGACCATGTCCCGTGGATACCGGTGGTACACTCCGCCCCGATCACCGACGTATGTATCTGTGTAGACGTTGATGACAAGTTTCTTTGCTTTTGGGTATCTGAATTCACGGATAAGGGGGAATTGGATAGAGTTGAAGAAACCCCGCATCTGAACGGAAACGGAAAAAAAAAGGCGAGAAAAGCCGCGAGAGAATGTAGCTAGAATACAATCGGCTAGATGGCTCTTCAGGTGGGAAGATTTGAGAAAGAAAGAGCCGACAAAGGACGGAGATGGCGCAAGAAATCGTAAGACCGTTCGTACATCGCCGCAGATGCAGATTGCTTCTCTGGAGACGGCAGCAGAAAGTGCATACTTCTCCGACCTCAGCCAGCTTCTTTCTCTCAACCGTCCTGAGGACGGTCCATCTGTAGAGGCCGTGTCTGAGGGACATCGTCAAGCACCTCCTCCATGATGAAGGAGTGTATGTATTCAAAATAGCCTGGCTCGGCCACACTGTCGTTGTGTCCCCCGTTGGGCAGACTGCGCCAGACTTTCCGGCGTGACTGGCAGAGGTTGTAGAGCTCGGTCATATGGGATGGGCTATGACGGTGTCAGCAAGCAGACCCCGTAGACCCGACAGGGATAGAATAAAAGAAGAGGCACCCGGGCAATCCAGTGCAGGGAACGTCTGGACGATGAGGAGCACTTACGGGACAATCTCATCCTTCGACCCGCTGAGGAAGAGGATCGGGACATCGGTGATCTTGGGGAGTACCTCCTCGCTCGTCCAGTACTGGTGACAGAGCCGTGCAAGGTACCGGGCCGGCGGGAAGACCCTGGCATGTGTCAGCCGGATGCTGCTCTGCTGTTCGATAACACATGGGGACACGTACGTCGGGATCAGCTTTCGGATGCTCAGGAAGGTGTTCTCGAGGATCAGACCCGCAATGTCCCCGTGCTGCTGGTTCTTGGCAACCAGATTGATGGCCACCGCGCCGCCCAGGCTCTGCCCGTAGACGACGATCTTGGTGTTTCGCGTCTCGACGCGCTGGCGGATGTAGTCGAGCCCCGTCTGGGCATCGATGTTGAGGCCCGCCTCGTCCGGCGTCCCCGTCGACAGCCCGTACCCGCGGTACTCCAGCATCAGCACGTTGCAGCCCAGCATCTCCTCGAGGACCTGCGCGATGGGGATGCGGTGGCCGATGTTGCCCGCGTTGCCGTGGAACATCAGCACGGTGATGTCCCTGGCGCGGCGCTTGTTGGAGGGCCGGATGAAGAGGGCATTGAGGGACTCGCCGTCGGGCGTCGGGATCTGGAGGTCCTCGTAGTCCTCGATGCCGAACTGGCTCGGCTTGGGGACGTTGGTACGTGCGTCGGCGGGGATGTTGCGAGGGTAGATGAGATCACTGTCGATGCGTATCAGTTTCCATCTGGCGCTGGTCTGCGCGGGAGGCTCGGGACGTACTTCTGCTTGAAGTACAGGAGACCGCTGGCCACGACCGCCAGGCTGGAGGACGCGATCATCGGCAGCCTCAGGAATTGCACCGCGCCGCTCGCCAGCGTGGTGATGTTCCACGACGGCGGCGGCGGAGGAGGTGATTCGGACATGGCGCACGGTTGTGATCGATCGGTCTCCCTCTGTGCTGTCCCGGACCGTGCTAGGTCCTGTACATGTCGTCCGCGACAGAGCACGGGCTGGAGGGGGCACAACCGGTCTCAGATGGAGGCTCAGTAGCAGCCGTGGAGGATGGATCTCAGATCTCAGCAGCATCTCAGGAGAGCGGGGAGGCGACGTCGGGCTCGTCTCGGGCGCGGGCCAACCGGCGCTCGCTCCGCCCTCACCGCCCGGCTCCGCCGCCAACGCGTGCGTCTCTGCCTTGTGAGCTCATCTAGCCTCAGACCACAACCTCGACACCTCTGCTACTTGCAGCCCCGCACACGAGACGCATCCTTGGCGGGGAGGGCTTTTCCTTTCCTTTTCCTTTTGAAGACCATTTATTTCGCGTTCCTAGAGGCACCATGATCGGCCACAGCACGACGGGGATGCTGGGGGAGGGTCAGTCCAGCCAGGCACGAGGCGAGCCCAGGACACCGCTGACAGACGGACAGATGGCATCCACATCGACATGAACCACCTGAAGAATGGGGAGGTCAAGTACGTGTCCCTGCGATCCCGTTCTGCTGTTCCGCACGCTGACCGTTGACTCCGCAGCCTGGGTACCTCGATGTAAGCGCATCCCGGACCCTTTGCCTCACACGATGTTAACCGAAGCCAGCATGGCGATCAACTTCAAAGACGGCGTCATCCTGGGCGCCGACAGCCGCACGACCACCGGAGCGTACATCGCGAACCGCGTGACCGACAAGCTGACGCAGGTGCACGACACCATCTGGTGCTGCCGGTCCGGCTCCGCGGCGGACACGCAGGCGGTTGCGGACATCGTCGCCTACTACCTGAACATGTACGGCATCGTCAACGACGAGCCGCCCACGACGCAGACGGCGGCCGCGCTGTTCCAGGAGCTGTGCTACGAGAACAAGGACCTGCTGAGGTAGGTAGTCGTTACGGTTGGAACCAGCGGACACGGCTGACGGACTCCAGCGCCGGCATCATCATCGCCGGGTACGACAAGCGGCACGGCGGGCAGGTGTACTCGATCCCGCTGGGCGGGTCGCTGCACAAGCAGGCGTACGCGATCGGCGGCTCGGGGTCGACCTACATCTACGGCTACTGCGACGCGCACTGGAAGGAGGGCATGACGGAGGAGGAGGGCATCGAGTTCGTCAAGAACGCGCTGCGCGAGGCGATCAAGTGGGACGGCAGCTCGGGCGGCGTGATCCGGCTGGTGGTGCTGACGGCCAAGGGGGCCCAGCGGCACCTGTACCTGCCGGACAACGGGTACACGGGGCCGGGGCCGTATTCTTAGATCGGTTGCTGTTGTTGTTCGTCCATGGATCTGTTATGAAGCTACACGTCTGCTGTCCTTTTGTGTTCAATCCGTAGGGACTCTTGTCCGTCCGTTTTCTTCCTCAGGTGCTGCCGTACGTAATGTTGCATACCATGGCCAGTCCAATGATTGCTCCGGCCGATCCGAGAACTGTATGTCTGCATGCCGTAGATCGTACCGTCTGGGGCCACGTGGGAGCTGTCCGTGCCGTGTAAGCTGTATCTGTCGATCCGTCGTCGCACAGGCAGATCGGAGGAGATGGGCGAGCTCGTTCCGCCGGCGACGAGCGGAGGATCGGCGGCTCATCTCGATCTGCACGTCGCTTCTTGCGTGCAGCGGTATCTGCCTGCCCTTCTCCATCCTCTTCCTCCTCCTCTTCTCTGCCCCTGGAGACGCGGCTCTCCCTCCCGCCACCTGCGCGGGCGGCGCGACGTGATTCGCCCGCGCCCGAGGGCCCCGGTCTGCTCTCGACTCGTCCATCGGCCTCCTGGATCTCCTGGATCTGCTCTTCTCGTCTCCGTCCCCATCGGTCTGGTGTCTGTCTGAGTCTGTCTCATCGTCGTGTTCCTGCTCTCAAAGGCTGTCCATCCGCTGGCTGCCCGTGGTTTCGTCCGTCCCGCAGTGGACCTGGTTCGGGCCTCCTGTTCGCCGCGCTGCCGTCATCGCCAGCATCCCAGCGGCGAGTCTGCTCGCTGGGTCGCTCCGGAGCGTCGCGACAGGCCCATCTCCAGAGAGACGACCATCACCGCCACTCTGAGATCGCGATGCGCCGCGGTGCGTGCCTCCGCCCGTGAGCGTCCCCGCCCTGCCCAGTCGTGCGGTCTCGACCCCGCGAGGACCATCGGTTGGCCCTGCGTCAGTGATCGTCTGAACCCCTCGCTCTGCATTTTGAACCGTACCCCTCTCCGGTTCTGGCTGACCGCATTGTGCCCAGACAGCCTTGGTGCGTCCGACCGACTGACATGGGATCGGTCGTCCTCAGCCCAGCGCGGTCGCAGCAGCTCTACCACCCGTTCACGATGCTGGGAGGCGCCGTCAACCCGGCGACCACCGCCTCTGAACCGGCGTTGCGTCCCTCGTCGCAGCTGGAGACGGCCAGCGCCAGCTCCAGATCGGCGTCGTCGACCGCTCCTCACAGCAACACCCCCACTTCGTCCACGGTCCCGCCCGCGACGTCCTCTACAAATCTCCCTCCCTGTCCGCCTCACGATGCGCCCGCCCGTCTCCAGTCCCAGTCTCACGCGCCTGCCCAGCCCTCATCCCGGGCGTCTGGAGTCTCTGCGTCGGGCCACGATCGGCCCTCGTCCGCCTCGATGACCTCCCACGCCGGCCGTGCCCCGTCGTCGCGCGAGCAGTCCGCACATACCCCGCAGCAGCAGCAGCAGCAACAACAACAACACCAGCACCAGCAGCCGCCGCCGCAACAGCAACAGCAACATCCGGCGGACCCCCGCAGAAGCCGTTCACAGCATGCCCAGGGGGCCGGCCAGACGGGGGTCCCCGCGCCCGCGATTCCGCCGGCCTGGCCCAGCGCCTCTCCGTCGTCCCCGCGCCTCCAGCCCACCTACCGCTCGTCCCGGTCGCTGGGCGGCTCCGAGGCCTCCTCGCCCAGCAAGATCAAGGTGCGCGACCTCTCGCACATCCACAGCTTCGCCAGCGAGGAGTTCCTGGCGCAGTCGCAGCGGCCCCGGAGACCGGGTCAAGAACGCCAGTTCGAGATCAGCTCCATGCCGGTGACGGACATCATCGAGATGGTCGCGGGCCTGTTGACCAAGATCACGACCACCAACGACATGCACCACGAGCATGTGCATCGACACATCCCGCCTCCCGACGGCACCGCCAGCCTGAGTCCCCAGGCCACGAGCGTCCTGGCGTTCCACGGCAAGAACGTGCCCAGCATCACGATCCTCAGCTACCTGAGCCGCATCCACAAGTACTGTCCGACGACGTACGAGGTCTTTTTGAGTTTGCTGGTGTACTTTGACCGCATGACCGAGATGATCAACAAGGGCCGCCTGCAGAAGCTGCGGCGCCGCGCGAATCGGAGCGCGGCTGCACGTTCCGCCTCGGCGGACACGTCCACTCCCCAGCGCGGGGCACATCCTACGCCCCCTCCGTCCACCGGGATGACGGCGGAAGAGCTGAGATCCCCGGAATCGTCTGCGCCGTCCTCCGTAAAGCTTCAGGAAGAGGAGCAGAAGGAGGAGGAGGAGGACGACGACGACGACGACAGCCTGTCCCATCTGTTCGTCGTGGACAGCTTCAACATCCACCGATTGGTGATCGCCGGCGTGACCTGCGCCAGCAAGTTCTTCTCCGATGTCTTTTACACCAATTCACGATACGCCAAGGTAGGTCTGCAGTCACGCGCTCCGGATGTGTTTATAGTAGCTAACTCGCGAACAGGTCGGGGGCCTCCCGCTCGTCGAGCTCAACCACCTCGAGCTCCAATTCCTGCTGCTGAACGATTTCCGCCTCGCCATCCCGGTGGAGGAGCTGGAGGCGTATGGGACGATGCTGGTCGAATTCTACGCGAGGGAGATTGTGGCCAAGAAGCAGCAGGAGAAGCAGCAGGCTGCCGCCGCTGCGGCCGCGCCGGGCCAGTCCCCGGCCCAGGGGTCTCCAACCGAGGGTGTCTACATGCGCAGCGGCCGGACCCGATCCGGAGATGAAGTCAGCCAGACCCCGACTCCCCCGTAGTCGGGACCGTCGATCGTGCGTTATGTGCTTGTGTGTTTCCCCTCTTCGGCTTTGTTGCACGATAGGTATAAGGATTTATGGTTTATCCGTTTTGGCGGAGGGTGGCGCCTGTATGTATCTACTTTGCGTGTGCGGACGTATATCGATACACTCACCGACCTTTCTGACGCCCATGACGATATCCCATCTTGCAGACCTTCACACATCCCTGAATGACGGTTCTTCAGCGCGATAGACCCTTGTCGGTTCGCCGCCTTTTTCCTTTGCTTGCTCTCCCCTTCGTTGCCGTGTTGTCTGTTTGATACTTCCCCGTTTGCGAATATCAAAGGCGTCCGGTGTTATTTGCTTACATTTGACTTAGTGTTTCTGATGGTTCTGTGAGAGCTTAATCGATTATTATGTTTTGTTGCCGATCTCGGTGATGTCTGTGCTTGAATTTTTTTTTTCCTATTTTCATTTTTTATTTTCTCCCTGTATTTGCTTTCAACCTTGTTACCTTGCTCGTTCTTGTTTCCGCCTCTGCCACCGCCGTCCGTACCCCGGACGCCCTCTCGGGTCTCGCCGTATATAAGATATAGCCCACCTCCTCGGATCAGACTCTACCATCTATCGATCTATCTACCTACCGGTTTGCACATACCGATACCACTGTGCCCTTCGTTATCCAGTCGTGTGCTTTCTGCCTCTATCTATTCTCTGGATGATCTGTTTCTGTCCGTCCGTCTGTTATATCATCTTATATGGTATGGTATGGTGTGATACGGTCTGATATGTGCGGTCAGGAGTCGGGTTACTTTGTTACCTACTGATCCGCCGAGAAGAACCTGAGCCTGGTATAGGTATAGGTATAGGTACTTGTATGTACAGTACCTAGGCTAGCTAGTTATTTATTATTAAATTAAATGGGTATGATAATTACATATATGTCCTTTCAGGTTTTTTTTTTATCTGGCCATCCGTCTTCTGCCTCAGTCCTGTCCAGTTGAGTCCGTTTCGATTCGGTTCGGTTTAATACATACATCTCTCTCTCTCCCCGCGCCCTAATAATATATAATATGGCTCCCAAAGATATCTCTCTTTTTTTCTTTTCTTCTTTTTCTTCTTCTCCTTCTTCTTCTTTGTTGCTCTGTATCGCTGGTCCTGTCTATGCGTTTCTTCTGTAAGGTTGACCGTTTCATGTCCCAGTTTCTAGGTGGTTAGTTCTTAACGGGGGAAGGCGGGGTTAGCGCGAAGTGTATATACAATAAATAATAATAATAATAATAATAATAATAATAATAATAATAATAATAATAATAATAATAATAATAATAATAATAATAATAATAATAATAATAATAATAATAATAATAATAATAATAATAATAATAATAATAATAATAATAACCTGACATGACAGATAGGATATCTAGATCAGGACAGACCCCAGTGCTCTTGTAATCGACAACAGTCGATATTGATATTGATGTTCAATTTTAATTTGAATCACCGATGCTACTCTACCTACCTACCTATCCACCTGTATCTGTATCTGTATCTGTATCTGTATCTGTATCTGTATCCATGTTCTACATGCAGGCTTGCTTGTTCAAGAATCCATCTCTCTAATCCTACTAAACCGATAATAATCCCTTCGGTGGTAGCCACCGCTGCCCTACCTACCTACCTACCTACCTTACATACCTACTACCTACCTAGGTTCTGCCTTGCGGTCTCCTACTACTACTTGGATGCTTTGAAATGACAAGTGTCAGCTTGTGTGTGTCTGGCTCTGTAGGATATTGCCGTTCCCCCATCATGAAGAGAAACTCTGCGCAGGTAGGGAGGGATTCTTTGATGATGAAGCCAACCTCTACCTACCATAGTTATATACTGGACCCCTCGCGAGGTAGGTTGTGGTACTGTACTGTATGTAGGGGCTCAAACAACCGAAATATCTACTCCCTCCTAGTCAGAGTCTCATTTAAACGGCTCCTCCCCACGGTCAAGAGGGTAGCAGCCGACCTTACTATACCACAGCCTCTGAAATCAGATCCTCGCCAGCCTGCCGCCATTATCTTCTTCTCGCCTTCGAGGGCCTGCGGAACACTCACTAAAAAGTGCGCAAAAAAAGCAGGTCTGAATCTGTATATTTTGATTAGCGACTGCTAAACCAGCTATCGAAATCGCCAAAGGTGTACCAGAACTCACCGGCTGCACGGGACAACACCGCGAGGACAGAACCACGGGATACGCAAGAGGTAGAAACGGAGCCTATAAGCCTGTCAGGATGCTTCTAGCAAACCTGGCAGCAAGCGACAACACTGGCTTTATATCTTCACCGAACGTACGATCCAGTGGCGGTAGGTGGAAGGTCCTAAAAGTCAGCCATTTCGACGGCCTATGGAGGGAGGACTACTGTCTGCCATCCACCCATACTGCCGGCCGAACAAAGAAAATGCCTAGGTGTTACTGCCATTCACCATACCTCTTTCTGCCCCTATAGAGTCCGGCCCGAATACACATTGATCCCATGACGGCTCGAAGACGAATGAGTGCAAGAAGCATAGGTGTCGCGAAGTCGAAAGACCCAGAGGCAGTCATGTCAGTTGCTCGTCGTATATATGTAAAATATGTAGCTATCATCTAAACGACCAATCTGTCACCTTGCTCTATCCATCCATCCATCCAACCCAACAAGCACTAAAAGAAAACATCCGAGCCATCCTGTAGAACCAAGGACTGCCCACCAAATGGACAAATATCGCATCCCTCGCACACAAACAACAGATACCCTCACCGATCCATCCACTACCGCACACTTCTCCATACCCCTCGGTATACGAGAGATATGATGAAATGGCGGTAGATGGCAGATATATGGCTGTGCTGGGGCAGAGGGAGGGGGATAAGTATGCGTTATCTAAGTTATCCAAAGGGATAGATGGCAGTATATGGCAGAATCTTGACGATCGTCAGCGCGATTACCGACTAGAACAAGGACAAGCTTACATCCAAAAGGGCATCGTCGCACCACCAGTAACGCGTCCGGGCGCGTCTCTTGGCGTTCTGCGGGCGGGGCGGAGCGGGCGGGACCTATACACGTTAGCCAGACCAGGGGGAGGGGAAACCTTGTCACCACTACTACGTCGCGGCCCGGCCGCGTCTCTCGTCGTTCGGCGGGGGCGGGTTTCGGCCGTCCCGCGGCACACCTTTTCGCGAAGGATACGACTTATGCCCACCTCTAGCTGGGTGCGTCATTACCCCTGTGAATAGGGAACCCGCGAGAGCCATGTACCGACGGGAAACCGGGTGTCCTGTGGATATGTAAGCAGGTGCCATGCCTGAAGACAACGAAGGGACCGCCGACTCACCTCAACAGATGCAGTGTCGCGCCACCAATACTCGGTCAGTCTCCGGTGAGACGAGGACAGCGCCGGTGGCGACCGATCGACCTATAAACCATCAGCAGCACCTGGACGGCCCCCTTCCCCAGGGAGACGGGAGCCAGCCAAAAGACAGGACAAAACAAAACGAGCGACAAAAAGAAAGGAGCGGACGACAAGGGTCCCTGGGTAAACATGCATCGTAAAAGATGCAACATAACAATGAAACGAGCGGACGAGAAACCGGTCAGGAAACGAGAGGGACTCACAGAGCAAACCCACCACGCTGCCTGATTTTCTCCCTTTCCGCCAGCCATGCCTTGAAGACCGCTTCAGTGTCCCAGGCACGCAACTTGCGCTGGAGCGCAGCAAGTCGGTTCCAGGCACATCCGCGTCCACAGGGCCGGTAGTGATTGAATGCAAGCATAGACGGCTGGGAGTGACCCCAGTACGTCGTATACTTGCACATCTCACCGTCCTCGTCTGGCTCCTCCAACTGCGTCACCTTCCATCCCTGGAGTCGTCCGGCGATTCGTCCAGGGTCAGGAAAGACGTGGTCTTTCCTCTCGATCCACCGGGGGACGGTCACGACGGTCATCTCGCCGAAACGAACGCGCTTCACCGACTTGTCCTTGTTGCGGCCTGCAACCCCTTTCGAGATTGCAGGCTTGGCAAGAACGGCATCGATTAACGCGACCGCACGGCGGACGCGAGCCGGCGCAGTGGGCGGCAGAACGGTGGGACGGGACGGGGCGGAGGGGGAGGGCGGGCGAACAGTCGACTTCGGTCCCTTGGCCGCGGAGTCCAGGGTCAGGGACGACTTACATTCCTCCAACCAGGGTCGGGGTCGGGCCAGTCGGGCTGCTCTCCGTTCCTCCAGGCGAGAAACGAGAGAAGAACGAGCGGATGCCGTGGCTGTGGCGGGGGCGGGTCTAGCGGAACGAGCGGACGGGGGACTCACCCCAGAGCGAGAGGAGAGACGCGGCTTGGACCGCGTCTCAGGACGGGGAGGCTCAGGCCGCTTGGACGGCACTGGCAGAAGCGAGCGGCGAGGAGCGCGTTCGGGGTTCTCGCGGAAGGCAACGCGGCGGGGAAGCGGGCGAAAGACTGCGCCGGTGCTCTTGAACCGCGAGGCCCGGTCCTCGATGAGGGGGATACCAGGGATGTGAAGGCGAGACATTGCGTCCACGACGACACGATGCGCTGGCAGAAAACGGAGAGAAGAGAAGAGGGGGAAGGCGGGAGGAAGACGCGGGGG
>Ga0207841_1000192_pt1 | contig 40407 bp, 20 predicted proteins | sample HigsolmetaGSP18D_FD_184846 | JGI IMG/M metagenome (GOLD analysis project Ga0207841, IMG submission 184846) | High solid enriched microbial communities from the Joint BioEnergy Institute, USA - SP1-8-D (SPAdes) | ecosystem: Engineered > Bioreactor > SSF (Solid state fermentation) > Aerobic >... | reverse complement strand
AAGCAAGAGACAGCTAGATCCTATATTGCTACCGGGGGGATTTTAACTGCTGAAGAAGGCCAGCAGCTTGCTCAGCAAGCTGCAGAATTGCAGGCAGAGGCAGCTGACCAAGCTGATATGCAGCCTAAAAGACGTGCACCACCGCGGTGCAGCAACTGCAATATTCAAGGTCATACTAGGGTCAGCTGCCCTAGTAAATAGGCAATTATTTTACATGTAAATAGCTTCAATTTAGGGGTGGTGTGGTGAGATAATTAGATATCTAATAATAATGGTGTTGGTGGGTGTTTCGCTCGGTGATCTGTTTCGCTCGGTGATTGATTACGTTAATCTAACTGCTCAAAAAAGAATAAAATTCTTCTTGCTATTCAAGCATTTTAAAAAAGATCAATATATCTCATTTGCATCTTCAATATCAGCTTATAGATTATTAATTATAATGTGAATATCTCTCAGCTAATTGCAAGCTTATTAAAGATTAGAAGCTTGTTTTTATATTTAAATGTCTTAAATTAAATTAATGTTTGTATACAACTTTAATGTAACCTATATAAGCAAGTTAGTCAGTCCTTTCATACAACACATCTTTTTATAAGTCGTACCACAATAAATGAATTAAATCATCTATATGTACTAGAAATCAGTTTTGTAATAGCTAGGGCATGTTCTAGCAGTATGTTCTAATAAATTATATAAGCTGCATCATGACAATGTCTACTTTACTGACTGTGGATCTGACTGCTAATCATCTCTTTATACACTTGATCAGCTTGCTATACATGTTGCAATCCCTCTGCAGCTGTTAAAATGCCTCTAATAGCTATATAAGATCTAGATGCATTCCTGTTTCTTTTTTGACGCTGATCGACAGTTGTGTAGCTCTCTATTTTTTGTGTAAGAAGAAGAATATTATGTACTGCAGTCTGATAGCCCTTAATTAGTTAATTAAGAGCTTGATTTACTGGACTTAATAAGCTTTGTAAATAATATTTCAATAGATGCTTAAGAGCCCTAATCTGAAGCTCCAATTTCTTAATATTATAAGACGTCTCAGAAATCTAAGACGCTGACTGATAAAAAGAAATACAGAATAGTATTGATTAAACTATAAAAATAGTAATTTTACAATTTATTCAAAAAGATAATTAAAGCAGTAATTAATATATTCTCTATCTTTTATATAATATAGAGAACATTTTAAGCATTATATTAAACAGATAATTTTAAGTCAGACTTCCTGACTATATATCAATATACAACGTGTGAGTGCTATCTGCATCTAATATACAAAGTGAATTTGCTGCTACTGATTTAGTATTCTATCAGCCAGAAGAGTGTTATCATCTTAATGTTTAATTAAAGACACCTATACCACCAACTTCTTCTTATAGCTCAGCTAGCTGGACTGCAAAGACACCATATTTAACTCAGAATCTGCAGTATCACATGCAGCTAATCAAATATATAGTTAATCAGAATTCTCAGAGCTCATAAAATCAAGCAATCAGTCAACCAGCAAAAGGATGTGAGATAATAATATATGAAGTTATCATGCTTCAGCAGCAGGTTCAGAAGCTTTATACAGCTAATCAACATCAAAAAGGAAGAGGCAGCTAGATCCTATATTGCTACTGAAGATATTCTAACAGATGCTGAAGCCCAGAAACATGCTCAGGAAGCTGAACAGATGCAGATGAGGGTGATTGAGCAGCAGGATTTAGAGCCTAAAAAACAAGTGCCTCCACAATGCAGTAGCTGCAATGTGATTGACCATACAGAATTAAATGTTTTTAGGAAATAGCTTTAATATATTAGCTTCAATTTTTAGTAGTGCTGTTAGTAAAGTTTGTATCAATAGCACAGAATGAACTAATATTAAATAAAAGCTATAAATAATATTAAAGATAACAAAGAAAGAGATTATAAGACTGAATAAGAAGAATAAAGCAATATATAAAAGTAAAAGAGTTTACATAATAATGTTTGAGATATTGTATTTTGGACTATCTTTAAAACTAGCTAGCTAAGTATATGTACAGTTAAATAGTGTGATTCTACCACAGAGAAGCTAGAACAGTTCACTATTCTTAAAAAATTCTTACTACAAGTAGTGAAAAATTTAGTGAAGCATAGAGCTATTAGTAACACAAAATTATTTAACACAGATAAATATAATACAGAGTGAAGACTTATTGCATCAGTTTTATTAAATTAAATATAATTATAGAGATATTACTGTTGTTATTATTAATTTCTAATAGCAGAAACTTATTAAAATTATTATCTGTAGTAAGATAAAAGATTATTATTTTCTAAAGCTATTTCAGAGAAATCATATAACTTTATATTTAGCACCAAAGAGCTCCTGCTTAGTTATACTATAAAACTACTGAAATTAATAAAAATAATTTAAGCAATTTTATAAAGATCTTATTCTTATTAGTGCTGTTGGCAATTCTAATCAGCTATTATTTTAGTATAATCTTTCCTAGTCTTAAAGACTTCAGCAGTACAAGAATAAACATTTAAATTATTATATTTTTAAAGCTATTAAATAAGATATTTTAGCTTAACACTTTTATTTAATAGATAGATTTTATACAGATATATTAGTTTTCTGCTTATTATGTTATTGTCATCTTAACAATATAAACATAAATTTAGTTTATCATTTCTCTGATTCTAAATTTTTTAGGGAATTTTCCTACTATGTTAAGGCTAGAAATACAGGATAAGCTCGAATGTAAATATATACTTTTTATATTGCGAAACTTGCAGTCAGAAGATAAATAGTAAGAGATTTATTGTTTTTAAAGCTGTCTGCTATATCTTCTAGCTGAACTTTCACCTCAATTGATTAAAAACATATTTATCTCTGAATAAGAGAATTATCTTTAAGCTATTAAATAATAGCTTAGGCTGTTACAACAGCTCTAATTAATAATTATAGCCTTTCTGGGCCAATTAATTTATTTAGATTATAGAGAATGTCTGAACTGTAACAACTACTGAAATCTTCACTCTTTAAAATTCTCTGAACTGTTTGAATTATTCGATGTCCCAGATCTAAATAGTAGAAATATCATAATAAAGAATAACAAAAATAAAGGACTTAATTTCTTTAGTTTTTATAATATAGTAACAGATATAGCAATATAATCTATTTTAGCAATTATATTCTTCATTGTCATTTACATAATGTTGTGCTAAAATAATATATTTATTAAGTTTATTAAGATTATAAAAGATTTATCTCGGTGAAGTAGATATTAGTATAGACAAATTAAACTATATTTTAAGAGGCTTAAAAAGCACTCAGTAGCATCATTAACTAAAATTAGATAAAAATATACTCTTTATAATACAGCTGCTGACTAAATTTTTTATAACTAACATAATCTATGAGTGAGCTGGCCACGTAAGCAAGCTGGCCACCTACTGGGCCAACACACAATGTGTTCAACCAATTTTAAATTGTCAACACCGCAAAGTGATCAACTACCTCTAAAGAAGGCAGAATTCTTCTTACTATCAGAGCTTTTCAAAATGTCAATTCTCTAGTATTAAAGCTGCTGCTCATGCATATAATGTTTCAAAATGAATTTTGACTATCTGCTTTTAAGATCATTCTGCATATACTAATTTAATATTAAATAATCAAAAGCTTATCTACTGAAGAATCTGTTTTTATAGAATAAATATTATTTATGGATCATTATAATTTGTTATTGCGAACTACTATTATATAAGAATAACATAACCAATAAGTGAGTTAGTCAGATAGGCAAGTTAGTCAGTCCCCCAAAGTGTCTCAATCTTTCTATTGTCAAAAATGCCTACAACGTCAGAAAATTAAGCTGCCTATAAAGAAGACAGAATTCTTTTAGCTATAAATACTTATAGAAACGGTCAATTTTCAAGTATACAGACTGCAGTATACACATATGATGTTTTTTCAGCCACTCTTTTATATTATTTTTGAGGCCACTTATTGCATTAGAATATATATTCTAAAAATAAAAACTTATTTTTATTAAGAAATCAGCTCTAGTAAAGTAGATTCAATCTATAGATTAATATAATATGTCATCTAGAGCTGCTGATGTTAAGCAAACAACTAATTTCTTATTAAGTGAGATCAACCAAATCCTGTTATTCATTCTGAATTTTAAATATTTTACAATAGTGAGAAATACAAGGTTTAGATCAGGGCTTTTAAGCATCTATAAAATATTATTTAGAAGATTATTAAGTCAGCAAATCAAGCTCTTAATTAACTAATTAAGAACTATTAGATCGCAATACATCTTGCACAAAAAATAAAGAGCTATACTATTAATTAGTATTAAAAAAAGAAATACATCTAGATTTTATACAGCTATTAAGAGCATTCTAACAGATGCAAAAGAACTACAATGTGTATAGCAGGCCAAGTAGTTAGATTCACAGTTAATAAAGCAGGCAGCACTATAATATAGTTTATATAAATTATTAAAATATACTGCTAGAACATAGTACAGTTACTAAACAATTAATTTTAATTATATATAGCTTCAATTTTCAGATTTATTATTAGCTAATTAATATTGAATATACTAGATGACGGACCGATAATCCACTTAAAAATGATCTATTTAAGAGTTGACTATATTATGCAATTTCTGATTGTATAAAGTTCTATACATATAAACATTAATTTAATTTAAGATATCTAAATATAAATAAAAATAACATAATCCACCACCGAGCTGGTCAGCCACCACACCAACACTGAGTTTTTGACTATTACTACCACCACCCACCACCACCACCCAATGGCTGATATATCTAGGGAGGAACATCTTCAATTGGCCCTTCAGGCCTATAAAAAGGGCCAATTTCCATTAATCCAAAAGGCTGCAGATGCATTTGATGTGCCTAAAAGCACCTTAATAATATGTGTCAGTGGGACTACTTCTTGCAAAGATTCAATCACCAATTGTTGAAAATTGACAGAGACTGAAGAGAATACACTTTCAATATGGATTCTGGATATGGACTGATGTGGTTTACCTCTGTGAATATCAACTGTATGCTATCTGGTGCAGTTATTACTATCTGCCTAGCTATCATCCTCCCAAAGAGCCTTCATCAGTGAGAACTGGATAAACTGATATATTAAGCACCACAATGAACTTTGCTTTAAATACAGCTGAAAGTATGATTACCAGCGAGCTAAATGTGAAGATCCAGAGCTGATTAAGAGATGGTTCAAGCAGTTCCATAATACTATTCAAAATTATGGAATCCTTACACAAGATATCTACAACATGGATGAGACTGGCTTCCAAATGGATGTGATTTCAACTGCCAAAGTTGTCTGTGGATCAGAAACATGAGAGAGTCATGCAAGAGCTATACAATCTGGGAATTGTGAATGGGTGACTGCAATTATTGCAGTAAATGCAGCTGGATAGGCCTTATCTCCTCAGATTATTCTTGCTGCAGAAAATCACCAATCTTGTTGGTATTAAGTTGTCCTAAATGACTACCAAATCAGCATCAGCAAGAATGGTTGGACAAATAATGAGATAGGCCTCAAATGGCTTCAGGAGACCTTCAAGACATATACAGCTTCATGTACAGTTGAGAGATATTGCCTTTTGATTCTAGATGGGCACAGTAGCCATGCCACTGCAGAATTTGACAAGTTCTGTACAGAAAGGAAGATAATTCCTTTATATATGCCACCACATTCTTCTTATCTGCTACAACTGCTGGATGTGAGCTGCTTTTCACCATTAAAGTGCTTATATGGCCAGAAGACTCAGGAGATAATGTAGAGAGGGAATCATTCTATTAATAAAAAAGATTTTCTATATATCTATCCTGCAGTCTATAAACAAGCTTTATCAGCATCAAACATCCAAAGTGGATTTGCAGTAACTGATCTGATTCTATTGTCCCCTGAAAGAGTCCTTTCAAAGCTTTATATCCAGCTCAAGACACCAACACCATCTTCCACAGCACACAGCAATCAATCTTTTGGCCCAGACAAGACACCAACTGATATGTATCAACTGAACCAGCAAAAGAAGTGAATTCAACATCTCCAAAGTCATCAATCATTATCTCCTTCTACTATAGAACAGGCAGTGGATAAGGTGATTAAATGTGCAGAGATCATCATGCAGAATGCTATCCTATTGCAACAAGAGATTCATCAGCTTTGTGCAGAAAACCAACACCAAAAAAGAAAGCAACAAGCATCTAGATATTTTATTCAAGCAGGGGGAAGCTTGACAGGTGCTAAAGAACAGTAAAAAGCTTAAGAGCATAAGCAACTGCAGGAATCATCTCAACAACCACAGAGACCATCAAGGTGCAGTAATTGCAATCAAGAAGGCCATAATCAGCTTAAATGTTCTAATAAATAGTGCCTTTTCTTTTATATAGGAAAATATAATAGATTTTGTTGCAATAATCTTCAAGATTTTCGGTCGTGTTGGGCTGCAACTCTTGGCGGAGGACTGACCAGCTCGGTGGTGTGACCAGCTCGGTGGTGGATTACGTTATAATTATTTGCTTATAAAAATAATTAATTTTCAAGTTATGCAGCATGCATATATAATGTTTTTAAGCAATTTTTTATATTATCTTTAAGACCACTCACTCATTCCATAGAATATATACTTTAAGAATCAAAAACTTATTTCTACTATAGAGTTAATTTTGATAGATTCTATCTATAAATTAATATAATATATTATCTAAAGCTGCTACTGTTGAACAAATAATTAATTTATTTTTTGTCAAATAAGATCAATCAAATCCAACTATTATTAATGAATATTGAGTATAAAACTTTGTTAAGTGTCATTCTAAGCTTCAATCAAGGTATAATCATAAATATAATTATTAATCATCTCAATATAAAGATTTAAAGATTATTTATAAATGATTTTAATATGTGATCAATCAAGATATCTACATATCTACAACTTTAATAAGACTGGCTTTTAAATGAATTAATATCAATTATCAAAATGATTATTAGATCAGATTAAGTAACTAGCTGTGTTAGATTTATTAGTAAAGCAAGCTCTAAATTAACTAATTAAGAACTCTGTCAGATTGTAATACATAGTGCTATTCTTCTTATACAGAAAAATAGAGAGCTAAAAGCTGTCTGACAATTCAATGTCAAAAAAGAAAGAGGAATGTATTTAGATTCTATACAGCTACTGAGGGAGATTACTTAATATAAATCAGAATCTCTCCATACAACAAGATAAAGCAGAAACTCTTAATACTTTATATAACAAATCACTAAAGAAACTGTTATATAACTTAAATAATCTCTTCTGCTATAACTATACTATACTGGTAGTTTAGATAAGTTTAGATTTTAAAAAGAGGCTTTTAGATAGTTATTAACAGAACACAGATAATCTAATAAACATTTTTTTACATATTAACATGCAATCAGAAAGTCCTGTTTATCAGTACAATTGATGCTCAGTTATATATTAGATTTAATCCTCTGCTTACATATCAGATATCCTTTAAAGATGAAAAATAGCAAACATCAAGTGGTTGAAGAAGATGAGAAAATATAATAAAAACATAATAGCATATATAATAGAACGATCATATTCTAAATGTAGAACTGATCAAATTCAAGTGTGATATAACTTTTGTAATCATTAAAGATCAACAATCAATATTTGCCAATTGCACAAGACATAAACATGCTTATAAAATATCTTTATTTAAAGTAAACCAAGTTATTTGTTCAGCTATTTTTACCAACATTAATTATTCATCTGAATATATATCTCTATATTATAAAACAATGCATCCTTTTCAGCAAAGATAATCGTTAATAATAATGCCTATTTAATTAAATTAATTGACTTATCACAATTATTTAAATTTTCTAATTATATAAATCTAGTATGACTAGCTGATTAATCTAACCAAATAATAACTTCAATAATTAATATTATACTTATTTAAAAGCCAGTCTTATTAAAGTTACAGACATCTTGAATCAATCATATTATATATTAGACAATATTTTATACATATAAAAAATTATTTATAAATGATCTTTAGATCTTTAAAGATATTAAGTCTTTAGAAGATCTAAAAATTATATCTCTGAGTATATTTTGACTGAAGTGTATCTTATTAATGAAGTTTTGAACTTAACATTTATCTACAGTACATTAATTTTAAAAGCCTTGTAATATATTATATTAATTTATAAATAATATTTATTTTACAAGTGTAGACTATTCAGTAGAAGTTAATTTATAATTATTTAATAGAGTTTTTAAGATTTCATTTTTAATATAAACGTCACTTGTGATGATATTAATAACTTTAATTTTTAAATATATTCTGTTTTAAATATCTAATAATTTTTAACAATTTCAGCTTAACATAATCCACCACTGAGCTGCGCAGACCACCAAGCTGTGCGGTCCCCAAGAAAAAAAATTCAACCACTAACAAAACTGTGAATTTTGAAGCATTTTGCAACCAAATTTAATGAATTTGACTATATAAAGAAGGAGACTATTTACTAGGGCATTTAAGCTAATTATGGCCTATTTGATTATAATTACTGTCTCTTGATGGCCTTTAAGTCTGTGGTCTAGATGATTTCTGTAGTTGCTCCTCATGCTCTTGAGCTTTTTGCTGTCCTTCAGCATCTGTCAAGCTACCACCAGTTGCTATAAAGTATCTTGATGCCTCTCACTTCCTTTTTAGACACTGATTTGCTGCACAAAGTTGATTAACTTCTTGCTGCAATAGAATAGCATTCTGTATAATAATCTCTGTGCTTTTGATCACCTTATCAACTGCCTGTTCCAGTGTGGAAGAAGACACTGTTTGATGACTTCAAAGATGTTGAATTTGCTTCTTTTGCTAGTCCAGTTGATATATATTAGCTGGAGTTTTGTCTGGGCTATTAAAAAATTGATTGCTATATGCTGTAGAAGATGGTGTTGGTGTTTTCAACTGGATATAAAGCTTTAAAAGCATTCTTTCAGGTGATAATAGAACCAGATCAGTTGCTGCAAATCTGCTTTAAATATTTGATAAGGATAAAGCACATTGATGGACTATAAAATAGATATAGAGGAAGTCTTTCTTATCAATTAGATAAATTCTATTTTATATCATCTCCTCAGTCTTCTGGCCATAAAGATGCCTCAGTGGTGAGAAGCAGCTTATATTAAGTGATTGAAGCAAATATAATGAATATGATGATAGATATAAAGGAATAATATTTCTTTCTATATAGAATTTATCAAATCCTGCTGTAGCATGACTGCTGTGATTATCCAGAATCAAGAGGCAATATCTCCCAACAGTATAAGAAGCTGTATGCTTTTCAAACATCTCTTGAAGCCATTCAAGACCTAATTCTAATTCATCATTTGTCCAGTCATTCTTACTGGTGCTGATTTGGTAATCCTTTGGGACAACCTTATACCATTAAGATTAATGGTTTTTGCAGTAAGAATAATCTGTGGAGGCAAGGCCTATCCAGTTGCATTTATTGCTACAATTGCAGTAACCTATTTGCAGTTTTCAGATTATATAATCTTTGCATGACTTTCTCTTGTCTCTGAACTACAGACAACTTTGGCAGTTGATATCACACCCATTTGAAAGTCAGTCTTATCTATATTATAGATATCTTGCTCAAGGATCCCATACTTCTGAATAGCATTATAAAACTGTGCAAACCAGCCCTTAATAAGCTCTGGATCTTTGCATTGAGCTTGCTGATAATCATACTTTTGACTGTATTTAGAGCAAAGTTCTTTATGATGCTTAATAAACTGGTTTACCCAGTTCTTCTCAATAGAAGCTTCTTGAGATGAAGATAACTGTGCAGAAAGCAACAATTGTGCTAGATAGTATACTGTTGATATTTGTGGAGGTAAACCATATCAGTCCATATCAAGAATCTATGCTGAAAGTGTAGATTCTTCAGTATCTGTCAATTTATGGCAATTTGTAGTTGAATTTTTACAAGCAGTAGTTCTATTAACACATGTGATAAAGGTCCTTGGAGGCACATCAAAAGCTTTGACAGCTGCAGTTTTTGATGGAAAAAGACCTTTCTTATAGGCTTCAAGTGCTAATTGCATACATCCTTCTTTTGATATATCAGCCATGACGCGGTGTGTTGGTAAATCGCAATAAATCCAATGATAGGGGGTGGCCAAGGTGGTGGCTGTGCAGCTCAGTGGTCCACACAGCTCGGTAGTGGATTATGTTATTTTTATAACACTTATTATTTTTTATTATAATAGCTTATATTCTTGCTTTATATTTCTTTTGTATTGTAACAATTAATAATTCTTTTAATAAACAACTTAAGAAATTTATCAGTTTGGAAATGATTTTTTAAACTTTTTATTTGCAGATTAAGTTTCTTTCTTAATTTTGATATGTTGTTGACTTTAGTTGTCTTTAATATTAAGCTTATACTTTTTATTTTAATTGCATGATGCTTTATTTTTATTTTTCTATTTTTTTAAGATCAATATTATTTGTTATTATATTTTTACGATTTAATCATCATCTTAGTAATGATAATGCATTCACTAAAAAGTTTCCTTAATTCTTTCAATGTGTTTATGAAGCTTGCTCTCAACTCCTGTTAATAAGTTTTGTAAATAATTAGTTATTTATCAATTAAGATCTTAGTTTTAATCAATCTGAGAATCTGTTTCATAATTATAGCATACCATTCTTTTAAAGATATTTAAACATCAATGTTGAAGCATAGGTTTTTAGTCTTATTATAATTTCTTCAATTTTTTATATCTCTCTAGAGTGAGTGCATTATATACATGATGCCTTGCCTAAGTGATCAAGGGGCTATGATCAAGGGGATCAGTATGACTGATATAATCAGTATGATCAATATGATTGGGGTGGTCATGTGCTTTTGGTGATCAGGTTGAGCATCTCTCTTGAGCCCAAGTATCTCTGCTGCCGGTCTGCAATGACTTGACAATGCTTGTAACGCTAAAATTGCTACAGTATCACCAGTGGTAAGATTGTAGAATCATTATCTTATTAACTAGCTAACTCAAGTAATTACGAATGTCAAGTGGGTAGTACAATAAGTGAAGGTAGTTGCATACTGCCATTTATCTGGCGTATAATCATTTTGTGTAACAACATCTGAAGGCTAGAATACAGTAGTTTCTCTTTAAGACTGCAACACTGAATTTAATAAAATTATAGAGATCTTAAAAATAAGTAATAATGCAAATACTAATGAGTTCTTTGTCGCAGTAGTTAATAATTATTAAGTGTAGATTCTATTTCTTACTGACTACTTAACTACATATATATTGAAGATAGAGATGGTATAAATCTGCTGTTACAGCTAAACTGCAAGTCTCACTCACTAATCTATATACATATATTAACATAATCGGACACCGAGCGGGCCACATAACCAACTAATGCAACATATTCATCACCTTCAACTACAAATATGCCACCAAAACAAGCAAAACAAGCAGATTCAGCAGTTCAGCAAGAGGGCTGTATCTTGCTTGCCATCAAAGCAATTCAATCAGGTCAAATAAAAAGCATTCAAGTGGCTGCAAAAGCATATAATGTGAAGTGATACAGAATATCTACAACTTTGATGAGACTGGCTTTTCAATGAAATTGATAGCAACTGCAAAGGTTGTTACTGGCTCTGAGATAAGAGGCTGATCTAGAGCAATTCAATCAGAAAAATTAAGAATAAGTGACTATAATTGAAGAAGTCAATTCAGCTGGCTGAGCCCTGCCCCCAATGATTATCTTTGCAGCCCAGAATCACCAATCTAATTGGTATACAGAACTACCAAAGAGCTGGACAATTGGGACCAATAAAAACAGCTGAACCACTGATAAGCTTGAGATGTGTTAGCTGAAGAATGTTTTTAATAAACATATCAAAGCCTGTACAGCAGAGAGATATTGTCTGCCAATTCTTGATAACTATAGCAGCTATGCATTTGCTGAATTTGATTAATTCTGCACTGAGAATATGATCATTCCTCTATATCTTCCACTATATTTATTACATCTATTACAGCTGCTTGATATTGCCTGCTTTGGGCCATTGAAACACATATATGAGCAGGAAACACAGATCTATATGCAGCACAGCATCAATTATATTGACAAGAAAGATTTTATTACAATCTATCAGCAAGTATGTCTGCATGCACTGACAACATCTAATATATGCAATGGATTTGCTGCAGGAGGCCTGGTTTCATATAAATCAGAGCAGGTGCTTGATCAGCTTTATATTCAGTTAAAAATATCTACTCCACCAGGCATATCCCATAGCAATCAATTATCTAGCTGAACTGCTGAAACACCAAAGAATGCTAGAAAGCTGGAGAAGCAGGCAAAGCTTATTAAGAACCTCTGACAACAGTGTACACACAGTCCTTCTAGCCCAACCAGTGAAGCAGTTGATCAAGTGGTCAAGGGCTGCCAAATTGCAATAAATAATATAGTGCTTTTAGAGCATGAAATCAAGCAGCTACATGCAGTAAATCAACATCAAAAATGCAAGTGAGAGACAACTAGATCCTATATTAATACAGGGGGTATTTTGACTGCTGAAGAGATCAGCAGCTTGCTCAGCAAGCTGCAGAGCTGCAAGCAGAGGGGGTAGTGGAAGGTGATAAGTGGCCTAGGAAACATGCACCACCACAGTGCAGCAACTGCAATATTCAAGGTCATACTAGGGTCAGCTGCCTAAACAGATAGGCAATTATTTTATGTGTATATAGCTTCAATTTAGGGGTGTTGTGGTGAGATAACTAGATATTTAATATAATAGGTGTTGGTTATGTGGCCCGCTCGATGTCCAATTATGTTAAATTATTAATTGTATAAATAAGCAAAACAAGAGTGAAGATAAATATAATATTTTTAGATCTATCAGTGTTATTAGCACACATAGATAAATAGGAGAATTTTATTATATACTTGAGAAAGCAAAATAAGAAGTTCCTATTATTAAATAATAAGTTATAGCAAAACTGATTTAATTAGTTCTGTATAAACTTATTAATTAAGTCTGATAATAATAAAGATAGGAAAGTCTTTATTATTATTTTCATAAAGAAAACTTGCTGAGATTATTTTTAGTAGCTAAATACAATTTATTTAAGGTAATCTTGAAAAGAATTATATAGATATTAATAATATTCTAAAAAATCTAATAATATTTTAGATTGAAAACTCTTGTTTAATAACTTTATATAATTAGTATAGTCAATTGAAGTGCTTAAAAATATCTTATAATTTATCTAGCTATTATCAGTAACATTATTTATGTTTCTTCTTATTAAGGCTTATGTTATATTTAAGCGTTATCTGTCTTTTTTTACTATAAAGCTAATTTTAAATTATGTTAAGCTGCTGATAAATCTGACTGAGTTAATCTGATTAATTTAATAAATTTATAAAATCATCACTGCAAGAAATATAGTTTATAAATAGAAACTAGAACTATATATAACTTACTGTAAGTTAAGACTGACACATGATAGATTTTATTACAAGAAAGTCTATAACTTGCTTATAAGCTCTTACTGTAAAGTTATTATAACATGTATTTATATATTGTAATTTATATTATATATAATTTTAATATTCTGATAGTTCAGAGGAATAAGAATCAGCTTTATATCCATTTTCTCTATCTGCTATTGCAACACTTCAGCTATAATACAGTTTTCTTTATATTATTCTTATAAATTTTTTGTTTAAAAAACCTCTTCTCAGCTCCTGACAAAATCAATTATTATAAAATTAAATCCTGCACGCAGATATAATAGTCTTAATTGCGTATAGGTCAAGGGATATATCTAATACCACCTCTTATATTTGTAATTATTACTAGACATATAATTATATATTAGATACTCAGACAATGTAGCTGGCATTAAGTGCACAAGAGTAATACTACTAATCTTAAAAGATGAAGAATTCTTATAGATTAATACTTAGTTATATTTACAGCTAGGATTAAGAATTAATTATATGACTAATATAATTCAGTAGACTGTAGACACAATATTGAGCTGATAGATACATCTTTATAAATCAAGTATCTGTGCTGAGAGGTCTAAATCTATTCAGATTTAGCTACTCTACTTGCTTTTACAATTTAAATGTATATCTTTAATGTGTCTCACAGCTCAATATCGATTAAGAGCTTAATGTTAATATTGCTCATATAGATAAGCTGAATTTAACCGCTATTAAATTCTATATATATATATATATATATATATATATATATTGGTTCATTAACCTAATTATCTTTTAAGTCTTTTATTATTTATAAAGCTGTTACGACATTATATTAGAACTGTATAATATTAGATCAGTCTGATGAAATATATTATAAATAGGAAATAATTTGGAGATCTTTTTATAAATAATTTATAAAAATTTAAATTTAGAGAACTCTAAATAGTTAGTATATCATTCATTATTCCAAGTACAATAATATGGAATCACATTTAATAACTAAAAGAATAAATGTACGAAATGATAAACAGCAGAGAATAATAAATTATAGATGAGTAAGAATCATAACTATTAAATATTAATAGCTGATAAGTTTTTTAATTTATAAGTACTGTATTAATTAAAATGTCTAAGTTATTTATAGATTAATTAATTAAGTAGTCTAAATTTAATGTCTTAACTAATTAGTCATCAGAAATTACAATATCATAAATTAATATGCTTTTAGGTTGAAGTTACAAATAATATATATATTATTTATCTCTACTTATTATCTTTATAATAATTAGTATATTTTAAATAATAAGCAAATGTATAAGAAACATCTAGTCTTTTACTTCTTAACATAATATTTAAAATATTACTTTAAAAAATCCAGAGATTCAATAATTACCGATTTTAATGAAAGTGTGTTAAAAGCAGAACAATCTTATTAAAGAATCAAATTTACATAATTTCAAATTAATATAAGGCTGTATATGTAATATTATCTAAGATATTTAAATACAAAAGATAGTGAGCTTCTAAGCTTCAGTAAGCTTTTAATCTATCAAGAATCAATTAAGATCAATATTACTCTGTAGCTTATTTTTAAAGATACAAATAAGATATATTAAATTTATGTGTTAAACATGCAATATTTAGTCTATTTTAAATGTGTATAATAACCAGAGTATTCTGGATTCTAGTTTCAATATCTTAGAAGTCAATTATTATATATTGAGATAGAGATTTAAATAAAGAGATTAAAATTCTAGAGGAATGTGATGTTGAGCTGTCAGGCATGCTGAAGGTGTGCATCTGAATTGCAAAAGCAAGTAGGGTGGCTAAACCTGAATAGGGTTAGACCTCTGGGCACAGATAGAGTAGGTAAAACCAAAGAGGTTTGGACCTTTAGGCACAGATATATCTAAGGATGGACCCAGATTTATAAAGGGAAGTGAGAAGTGAGGGACTAATACTAAAGAGGTTAGACTCGTGGATACAGATACCAAGGTTAGAAACCAAGTTTTCCACATATTTCCAATATAACTGTATGAGAGTTCATATTCCATCACAGAAAGAGCCAGTGCCTTGATTAAGGGCAGCTGTGCAATCAATGTGTGCAGCACATACCTATTCATTGGAAGCTTCCAGACCTTGCACTCCAAAGACTGCAATTTACCCATCCATTTCACCAACTAATAATTCTTCACAAGAAGTGGCACACTGGTGACCACAAAAAACCAATCCTTCAATTTTAAATCAAAAGCATTCACTGAGCTGACATCTGCGTATCAAGGAACATTGCTGTCTTTACACAAACCATAATGGTCTCACAGTCCAATCACCTTCCTACTATTGATCCAAATACCAATCCCTCATTCTCACCTGATGACAAGAGTGATTTGCATTACCGGGCAGCTCCCGGGTCACAGTCTACAACTGCTTCTGGAGACCTGTCAGAAGCGGCCATATCAGTTCTGCAAAGAGACGGCGGAGTAAATGAGAAGTTTAGCGACAATGGGCATGAGACTACCTCAAAGGATTCTGAAGACATCCTCCCAAGAGATAGACAGCAAAAGACACCCACCTATAATTATGCATATGAAAAATCAATGAGTCACGCCGAAGCAAAGCTTTTCTACCAACGACATCAGCGAGCGTCGAGAACTGCTGAGAATGAGTCTTCTCAAAGCCCTGTGCTCCCCTGTCGTTCCACCACCTACATACCGAGGGACGATATACCAAGCAGAACGGCTAGCATAACTTCTCAAACGAGCAACCAGAGCGGTGTTCTTCCTAACAGTGCTCAGGATACGGCGGCAAATCATCCGACTCTCAAAACCCATGTTCTCGATGGACCCGTGCCACAAGGTTCCTCCATAAATGCACAAAATCTCCCTTTAAACCCCCGGAGGTATGAGGAAAGCTTTCTTGAAGCTGATCAGTCGGTCAAGTCCCATGAGGTGCATTCTGGACTCCCGAATTATCGGAGGCCCCACGTTTTGACCGCAGAAGGTGTTCAGGGAGCCAGCGCTGGAATCGGCATCGGTCAGGTTGCTAGAGGCTCTGTATCTAGCGAGGACGCTGTTACGTCCGAATTGAATGTTATCTGTCGCAAAATCCAAAGTCTACTTGAAAAGCGGTACAAGTACATCCGGCTCTCTTTGCAGGGGCCGGGGGACAATCCGAAGGACCAGCCTGGCTGGAGAATATATCCTCCGCCGCCAGAGCCCGTCTGGGATGACGAGAAGGAATACTCTTGGGCTGGTGGAAACCCCCCAAATGTGGGACTCCCAGTGGAGTCCGAGAACGCTACGAACTCATCACCGCGCGTACGGAAGAAAAGGAGATTGGGTCAAGATATCGGAGAGGACTTTGACATGGCTGACCTTATGCCGCTCCCAGGGGAGTCGAGTTTTGTTTTCAGACTGGATGGGAATAGTGTCTATCAAGTATATGAGACCGAGGAGGCGGCCGAGAGGAACGAACCAATCGTCCAGATTCCTTCCTTAAGAGATTTCTACATGGACTTGGACATGATCACAGAGATATCCACAGACGGGCCGATAAAGACCTTTGCTTTCAAGCGCCTATCATATCTGGAGGGCAAATTTCAGCTTTACATATTGCTCAATGAATATCAAGAAATAGCCGATAGCAAGAAAGTGCCCCATAGGGACTTTTATAATGTGCGAAAAGTCGACACTCATGTCCACCATTCAGCTTGTATGAATCAAAAGCACCTGTTGCGATTCATCAAAAGCAAGATGAAGAAATGTCCGGATGAGGTTGTCCTATACCGAGATGGCAAGCATTTGACCCTAAAGGAGGTCTTTGAAAGCATCAATTTGACAGCCTACGACTTGAGCATCGATACTCTCGACATGCATGTAAGTCCACGCTATTTCTAGGTATACAATGGTCATTAATGCATCATATTGCAGGCACATACGGATTCTTTTCATCGTTTTGACAAATTCAACCTCAAATACAATCCCGTCGGGGAGTCTCGGCTACGCGAGATATTCTTAAAGACTGATAATTATATCAAAGGACGTTATCTAGCGGAAATCACCAAGGAGGTTATCTCAGACTTGGAGTCCAGCAAGTACCAAATGGCCGAATGGCGTATCTCTATCTACGGAAGATCGATTGAAGAGTGGGATAAACTAGCAGCGTGGGTGGTAGATAACAAAATATTCTCTCCTAATATCCGTTGGCTCATTCAGGTGCCCCGACTCTACGACGTTTACAAGTCGAGCGGCATGTTGCAGAATTTCGAAGAGCTGATTATAAATGTTTTTCAACCTTTGTTTGAAGTGACTAAAGACCCTTCCAGCCATCCCAAGCTCCATATCTTCCTGCAGCGTGTTGTCGGCTTTGATAGCGTCGACGATGAGAGCAAGGCGGAGCGTCGACTCTACAAGAAATACCCTATTCCAAAGGAATGGAACACGAAGCAAAACCCGCCATATAGCTACTGGATCTATTTTATGTTTGCAAACATGGCATCTCTGAACGCCTGGAGAAAGCAACGTGGTTTCAATACATTTGTTCTGAGACCACATTGCGGTGAGGCTGGTGACCCAGATCACCTGGCTGTTGGATTCCTTTGCTGTCACAGCATCAGCCACGGTATTCTTCTTCGCAAGGTTCCCTTGCTGCAGTATCTCTACTACCTTGACCAAATTGGTATTGCTATGTCGCCGTTAAGCAACAATGCGCTATTCCTTACTTACGACAAGAATCCGTGCGCCAGTTTCTTCAGAAAAGGGCTGAACGTGTCTCTTTCAACGGATGATCCTTTGCAATTTGCTTTTACCAAGGAACCTTTGATTGAAGAGTATTCTGTTGCAGCACAGATATACAAATTCAGCGCCGTTGACATGTGCGAACTTGCCAAACATTCCGTCGAGCAGAGCGGGTTTGAGCTGTCTCTCAAGAAGAGATGGCTCGGTGCGAACTGTCATCTACCTGGAGTAGCCGGTAACAATGTTGCCAAAAGCAATGTCCCAGATATCCGCGAAGCTTTTAGAGACGAGACGCTCCTCGGAGAGTTGTCCCTGTAAGTCTTTTATCCCCTGTAACCCATGTCCATGCCGAGCCGCAATGCAGAGGAGTTCACGTATTGATTAGTCTTATTTGTTAGGATTGAACGATATTCAACTTGCACATCATCGAATATTTCAAGTACCCCATCTAGAGGGTCGGCGTCCTCAGATTCGCTGTACAAGCCAGCAACCGGTATGTCTGTTCCAATGACCTGGAAAATAGTGACCGTAGCTGATTCCCGTCAATCCGGTACAGCGGCTTCCTCTTGCGCCGCGAACCCATCATCTCCGAAAATTCCTACTCATTTGACATGGTTGCCACCTTCAGTATCCCCTGCTAAGCTCTACTCTCAATTTCATGGTCTAAACCTGGGTTCCGGTTCCAACTCGAATAGCGATTTCTCCGCAAGCCAGAATGTGAAATTGGAAACCCAACCAATTCACCTTGCATCTACCGTATCTGCCCAGAGCTCCGCACAGCTGCAATCCATGAGCCACGAGTTTGGTGCCACAGTGGGCAGCAATGTATCCGTCACCACATCTGGAATGACGCCAGGTGGACTCCCGGAACAGAGAATTTTCCCTGGAATTATGCATGAAAGGGCCATGAAGGGGAGCATGATGACCGGATCCACAACTGGGGAAGGAAGAAACATTCATGAGCAAGGAAAGGACGATGAATGTGGAGAGAGTGAAGAGTTAGTCCATAAGGATGTTGTAGATGAAGATGACGACTAGATGCTAAATGATCATCATTGGGACGTCCCCCCTTTTCATGTTTTGGAACAAGGGTACAGTTAGGGACACTGAGCATCGGTAATAGATGCAAGCTCATAGTTTTTAATATGATAATAGGTACCTGCCAAGAGATCTCCAAGACATCTTGTATTCACTTTGGAGAATCTTTTAAATGCCTCATGTAGACTGCACATATATCAGTGGAGCTTCTACTAAGAAAGCCTCTCTGAATTGTTGCTCAGCAAGCCCCCAGGAGTGGCCTTATATGAGGTCAATTACTACTTCTAAAAAAATCTCACAGTATCGAAGTTCACTACCAGCCATGGGAATTGTAATGATACCAAGATGAACCAATGAGATCTCATTTCCATCATGACAGTCCCAGTTTGCTAATATTTTTTGTATCTTGAATGATAGAAGACTCTACACACTTGCAAATTTGCAACCTGGGAGTATTGTTCAAAATTCATTGTGACAGATCAACTGTCCAACAGACACAATAAGAACAGCATACTTGACACAAGTGCTTTCAAGAAAAGGGAGGAAACATCTAATGCAGCTCCAGGAAGAAAACTATGAAAGGGATTAGTGAAGATTTAAGTGACCTCAGTGCCATGCCGTCCCAAATACAGGTATAATAGCTCTCATTCAAAAGACCAAGAGGCCATAAACAAATACAGCCCTTGAGTGAAGCACTGGTGAAAACCTGAACCAGGAAGCTATATATATTGAGGGCCCAGAAATAGCCAGCCAAAAGACAACCAAAAGACAGACTGACCGAAGGAGGGAGAATATAAATCTCAAACAGCCCAGCTCCCTCTCCGCTCGCGAACACCCCAAGCATCAAGGTCGCTGTCGTCCCCAGCCATCCTTGGCTGCTGTCTTGCCCACTCACGTATATACAAACGCAATGCCGTCCAGCGCATGCATTTCCCACTAGCAACCCCTTCCTCTCCCACCCCAGCACCTTCGGGAGCCCCGACATACCCCTTTGCATCTGTGTGCAAATCATCTCGTCTGAGTTCTTCGACAGGAATGCCAGAGATCCTGCTAAGTTCATCGTCATAATAGCGCGCAACGCATGGATATCCCAGGGAAAGGTAATTGTAGACCTGAGTAACAAAGCCATCGTGAAATTCACGATTAATCTCCTCTTCTAAACTCAGCTTCCTGTCCACATCACCAAGACAGGAATCGGCCTCTGGAGGAGTAGTAGGTAGCTGGCCAGTCTGATTCTTCACGGCGATGCTATTCAAGCTCAAATGATGCTGATCATCAGCGTCAGAAGTTGGTGTCATAATCCCTGTTCTAGAAGCTTTTGCTGAAGGCTCGCTAGGCTCATTAACCTTCCTGCAGGTCCCCATCCAAAGGCCGCCCTCACAATGGTCATCCACATGAGGATTGGAACACCATAAGCCCCCACACTTATCACAACCCTTGACATTAGCCTCTCGGTGAGGGACTGATGAATGATCAATGTCGCACCGTGTCGACTGAGGGGAGAGACTTTGCGGAAAGACAAGGTCTCCGCCGAGCATTGGTGGGCTTGCAGCATTCTTCGTCTGTGCCAAACCAACCCCCTTTTGCCATCCACCAATGATATTGGAAGTTGTGGCAGGTTCTGCACTGTTGAGAGCTCGGCGTGCTGCTATAGCTGCGGCGGAGAACCGGGACTCTGAGAGACTATCTCCCTTTTCCCGGCCCCTCATCTCTGCCATTTCCTTATAGCGACGCATCTGCTCGAGCTCGCGTGGAAGGTCCGCGGCAGACTCGCGTCGGAACATGGCTACTTCATCTTTCATGTCTCGCAGAACAAGTTCGACCTCGTCTTCCTCGTCTTCTGGGTCTTCCTCTTCTCTTTCAATTGCAAAGTGAGACACGGGCTGGTAAACTTGTTCGTTAGGGAAAGCCGCCAATGCCTGGTCCCTCAGTTGCCTTTCAGCCGCACGTGCAGCCAGAGAGAGAAGATACCCCGAGAACCGTTCATCGCAGCTTTCCCGACATTGATCTCTGATCTTTGACTGTCTCGCACTCTCGTCAGATGAGATGGAGGGAGAGGTGGAAAGTGAAGGGACGTCGGAACCATCCGAGCCTTCGCTGCTGTGAGAGGGGATAGCAGGAAGATCAGGAACACGAAAGGAGTGCTTCCTGCTTTCCTGACGGCGCACAAGACTGGCATATGAAAATCGGGATTCTTGCGGTGGATGGACAACCCCACCATTTTTTGCTGCCGAGCTAGTCGATGGCCTTGGAGAATGTGCATCTCTTGACTGACCGACATGACCTGACGAATGCTCCGCGTCACTGTTTGAGGTGAGAGCTGCGGCAGCTTCGCCCTTGCGGAAGGAACGCTTGGAAGTTTCTATAAGCTGAGGAGCAAACTTTCTTGGTGCAGTCTGCAGAGCGGACGACGAAGCACCTGCCCGGTCCTTTGTCTCGCACAAGCTGCTTTTTTGAGTGTCATTAAAACCAGAGGCGGCCGTCTGATTGCTCCGCTTCACAGAGTCTATTGGTTCAGGAAGAAATCTTCTCACAGAAGGTTTGTCGCCGCCTACGTGGTGAGCGGGTCCTTTGGATGAATCCGCGAGATGTCTTTCGGCAGACTGTCCAGGAAGCCGGTCTGCGGGACGCCTTGAAGACCTGGAAACAGTTTCAATGGGCTGCGGTAATGGTCGACGTAGATTTGGTGAAGCAGACTTGGCAGATGCGTTGCTGGCTTTCTCCGCAGGCTGTGGAGGGGATCCGCTCATCGAGGATTCATGGACATCTGCAGAACTGGGGGTTGCCCAGCGGTCCTTCGAGCTACGTGGGGATGTCTCCGTAGGTTGTGGCGAGAACCGCCTGGTGGATGTAGTCTGAGTTTGCTGTGGCACATTTCCGACCGGAGGCTGTGAGAAGTTCATTGTGGTATCCTCACCGTCTCCAGGACTTGACGGTCGTCTAGACATCGGTGGAGGACCACTGTCCACTTGCCCAGGCTCATCCGTGGATATCCGCGCTGAGGATTTCAAACGCTCCGGTGAAAAAGGCCGAAAAGACCTGGATGATGTTTCAACGAGCTGAGGGAGCAATCTCCCAGAGGGAGGAGGGGATTGACTACCCATTCTCGCGGCCGAATTGTACCGAGATAGCCTAATCGACCATTATTCAGCGTGGAGACGTGGGAAACACGGATGACATCGTTTGGGGAGACGAGGCCACAGTCGAGCTGTTCTGAAGAGGCTGCTGAGAGCTGTCGTCACGAAGCATTGGACAAGATGCTCGAACGAGGGTCAATCTGGCCCGGTCCCAGACATGCAGCGAAGGCCGCCGACAATAGAGAAGGCTAATACAGCGCCCTTGGAAGGTTGAGAAGGGAAAGCAGCGGAGCCCAGAGGATCTCTTTGAGGAGAGATGGGGACGGTTTTCCGTTATGGACCGCGTGGGCCGGACTCTGGAACCTGGCGGCTCTGCTGCCAGGACGGACCCGCCAAGCTCGCCTGCAGATCCACCGGTGCGTCAGGAGGCCAGATCTTCCCCGGCGATCCCCCCCCCCAGACTCTCTCTTAGCGCGGTGGTCCCGATGGATACAAATAATAGTAATCCTACTAGTGCGAGTGATCATGTGTTCACTCTACAGTATATACAAGTGGTAGTACGCAGCCACAGGGATCCATACTGGTTGGCACGCTACCCCTCCATACATCCTCCGTGGTGGGCGCGCAGTACATGAGGTTTTTAGCAGGGGTCTAGCTTAGTCAGCTGTATTAGTCATCTTAACGTAATTCACCAACGAGCGAGCCTCACCAATGAGCGAGCGGTGGTCCGAGCCGCCGAGCGAGCCACCCCCCTATTCAACCACATCATCTACTACTATATCAAATTCCATCAAATATGCCACCAAAGACTGCTGAATTAAAGGTGCAAATAGAAGGCTGTATGCTGCTTGCAATTAAAGCAGTTAAAGAGGGTCAAATCTCTTCTGCAAAAGCAGTGACTAACATCTATGATGTCCCATATTCTACTCTAAAACACCACATTTGGGGGTGTACAGCTCACCTTATGTCAGCAAGACCCTGAATGCAAGGGTTACGTGGACGCAAGGAATAAAGATAATCCGAACCGGTCAAATCATGTGGTGTGACAACATATCAAGGGATTGGATTATATCAAGGAATTAAATTATATTAAGGAATTGAATTATATCAAGAGATTAGATCATATCAAGGGATTGGATTATATCAAAGAATTTAATTATATTGAGGGATTGAACAAGCAAAGAATGTGATATAATAGAATAAGCATAAATAGGCTCAATTGCTCAAGCATATATTTAGTCTACTATGTCTTATTCTTATACAGATCTTAGAATCAATATAGAGAATCTACTAGTTACTCTTTAAAGCTTTTTTCAACCTTTACTTACATTAAGAAGCCTACAGATTATCTAGTTATCTGTGAGGTTATCAGATTATTTTATATTTTGACAATAAGATGCCCTCATTGTGAGAACTAGTGGGAGCTTTAATATTACTATATCTGCAGTAAGTCAACCAACCAAGCAACCTGCTTCAACAAAGTTGACTATTGTACTGGAAGTACCAAGAGTCAACATAGAAGTTGTGGATAAGTTGAAGGAATAAATTGCCCAGCTTACAAGTCAAGTTTAAATTATGCAATTGCTCAAAGAGATCAAGGTTGCCAACACTAAAGTGTTTGAAGATAAGTATTCTACCCTGAGAAGGTATTTAACTTCAATAAATATATATATTTAGATCAACAACCTCTCTACTGCAATAGAAAGTGATAAAGTTATGTTTGCAGGCATCTATCTCTGAGGAGCAGCATTCAACTGGTTTAAACTCTATATGTAACAACAGGCCTAGATAACTAGACCTAATAGAGCTGTTGGGTTTATCTTGAGAACAAGAAACAAGGAAGTGAGCAATATAAAAGTAAGAATAGCCTGTGTTACTAGCAATGTCTGTATGACAGGTTGCTGTGTGAGTCAACTACAGGGTTAAAATTTATCTGAAAGAAGTGTTTCTATATATATGCTGTCTTTCTGGATTATAGCCTTTGATGGATCAAAGTGGCTGATAGATCAAAACAGTAGATGGATCAAGATGGTAAATGGATTAAGATAGCTGATAGATCAAAATAGGCTTTTTTAATTCATGTTATATAACCTCCATGTGGCATATCTCTTCTTTATATTAATTCCGGCTGTAATACTACCTCCTCTTTTAAGGGTCTTCAGCCTGAAGATTCTTCTTTACTTCTGCCTATATTTTAGGTTTTTCTCTGCTTTCTGTGAGTCCTCCTCTGCAAGTCCTATAATATGGTCATGCCTTCTAAATATTGTTGTGCAGATTAAGATTCTGAGTGCCTTTCTCTAGATGTCAAGATTGATTTTTTTGGTGAAGTTATATCTGTCCCATGTACCTGTTGTCTTTTACTCTAAGAGAAGGGTGAGAAGGTGGAATATAAGATCTCCTTAAATTATTCCTGCTGTGGAGAGTGCTGCTGCAGAGATCATACCAATTGTGATACTTCTAGAATAGAGAATTCTGATTATTTGTCTCTTTTTTTTTTTCTCTTCCTTCTTTTCCTAACCCTTTTCCTAGTTATCTGGTTAAAAAAGGCTCTGGATAAGGTTTATGCCAATTGTAAGACTGCTTGTCAAGCCTTTCATACTTTCATAGCTTATCTAGAACATGTTGAGAAGCAGGCTGAGTTGTTAAAAAAACATGGAGCTCTCATGTTGCTGAAGAAGGCTTAGGCTGTTAAGGATTTAAAAGAGCTAGAGTGTTTAAAAGCTGAAACTAGAGGTTTTGAGGGCTCTTGTCCTAAGAGGCCATGTTATAAGAGTTCAGATATTAATTCTTCTTCTTTAAATGTTCAGGCAGTAGCTTCCAATTTGATTATTAGTGCTGGTTCAGCTAATGTCTCTGATCTAGCAGGTGGAGTTAATTTGCCTGTGAATCTCTCCTGCCTCTCTTTCTAGAATTCTTTCTTGGCTGATCTTTTTTTCTCTGAGGTGGTGGATCCTCTGGCTTTGAGTGGTTTGAATTCTGGAGGTGGAACTTCTTAATGAAATCTTTAAATCTTTCACAATTCTCAGAAAATTCCCAGATATTTTCTGAATCATTATATCTTGCCCACTTAATTAGATATTTACTGACCATTCACATAACCACTGTCCAGTATTTTTTTAACTTTATATTCTTGATCTGCTTCTGGGTTCTCAGGCAGTATTTCCTTGATTTCAGTAATAACTATTGCATGGGTTGGTGCTGGTTCTAGCAAAAAGACATAAAAAACAGAATATATCTGTATATTTTCTGGCAGTTTAAGTTTATAGTTCACTTTCTCTATCTATTCTTCAATTTCAAAGGGTTCAATCTTTTTGAAATCCAGTTTATTACTAGGCTTCTGTATCTTAATGTTTTTTCTGAGGAGGTAAATTTTATCCCTCTTCTTAAATTCAGATGCCTCCTGATGCTGCTGATTATAGTATATAGCTGTTTGGTAAGTAATAAATTGAATATCCAGGCTTAGCTGTTGGTGCAGCTTCTTTAATTGGTTTGCCTTAAGGATTCCTTTCTGGGCCAAAACTTTGCCAAAGATGGGCTCCTGATATGCTGTAAGCTCAAACCTATAGTTGGCATAGAATGGTGACTTCTGAGTGGCTTCAGTTTTTGTGCTATTGTATGTGAACTGAGCTAGAGGTAGTAATTCAACCTAATTATTCTATTAATAATTAATATAGCAGTGAAGATATTGTTTTAAGGTTTGATTAATCCACTTTATCTGCTCATCTGTCTATAGATGTGCTGTTGTAGACAACTTATGCTTAGAGCCCAATTGCTGAGTCAAGAATTGCCAAAATCTGGATGTGATCAGCTTATCTCTGTCTGACACAATTTCATCTGGCAGGCTATGGTTTCCCACAATTGCCTGTAAAAAAGTATATATCAAGTCATCTGTATTGGCTGTTTTCCAGTAGGGTAGAAAGTAGATGTATTTAATAAATCTATCCACAATAATTAGAATTAAGTTATATTTCACCTTAGTCAGAGGTTTCTCTGATTTCAGCAAGTCTATAATAAAGTCCAGGGATATGGATTGCCAAGGCCTTTTAAATACTTTCAGAGACTGCAGATAACCATATAAAATGTGTTTAGCAGCCTTGCTTCTTATACAGAAATTGCATTAGAAGATCACTTTCTGTATTGTCCTCCTAAGCCCTGAGAAGTAGAAATTTCTGGTGATTTACTTAATAATTTTATCCATTCTCTGGTGGCCATGTGCTGAGGCTTCATGGATATTCTTAACCAACTATTCTTGGAGTTTAGCAGACATATAGATTAATTTTTGATATAGGATGATGCCTCTCTCCTCTATAACTATATTGAGGTCTCTTTCTGCAGACTTCTATATCTCAGATTTTTTGAGGATCTTTATTAGTTTCTAAGCTATAAAGTTATTTTTATAAGCCTTTTTGATTTCTTCCTCTCATGAGCTGGTAATTCAAAAAGCTGGTGCTAACTGTCTGATTAGAATAAGTGCACTGTCTGCTTTGGTTTTGAAAATTGCAGGCTGGATTCCAGGCTTCTTTGTCTTATAGTCTGGTTTCTGGCTGAGAATATTAGCTTTAGCATTCTCCCTTCCTTTTCTGTAGATGATCTGAATGTTATATTGTGCCAGTTCTTTAGCCTATCTGGCTTGTCTCTGTGTCAGCTCCTTGGTGGTGGTAAAGTGAACCAAGTTCTTGTGGTCACAGTATATTAGAGTCTGATGCTTGGCTCTTTCTAGATAATATCTTTATTTTTTTAAAGCTGTAACAATAGCCAGTAGTTCCTTGTCATGGATGTTATAGTTCAGCTCTGAGAAAGTCATTTTCCTGGAGTAATAAATAATAGAGTGTAGTCTGCCTTCTTTATCTGGCTGGCTAAGGCATGCTTCAATGGCATAATCTAAGGCATTTATCTTCAGTATAGCTGGTTTCTCTAGATTATAGATCTTTAAAATAGGCTTTTCACAGAACTTCTGTTTTAACTTCTTAAATACTGCTTGCTGTTCTTCTCTTTATTCAAAGCTCTGTCTTTTTCTGGTGAGCTGTATCAAGGGTTCTGCAATCTTGAAATAATTCTGAATAAATTTTCAGTAAAAGTTGGCAAATTCAAGGAAGGATTGCACTTCTTTAACTGAAGTAGAAATAGACTATTTCTTGATAGTGGCCAGTTTTCTTTCATCCATCTCTATATACTCTGGGGTGATAATAAACTCTAGAAACTCTATTTTTTGAGTGTGCCATTCACATTTCTCTGAGGCCACAGAGAGTTTTTTTTCTTGTAGAGCTCTCAGGATCTTCTTTACATGCTCCTTATATTCTTCCAGGGTTTCTGAATAAATGAGAATGTTATCAAGATAGGCTATACAAAAAATATCTAAATAGTCTTATAATATGTTGTTGACTAGACTCTGGAATGTGGCAGGTGTGTTGGTAAGTCCAAATAGCATAACTATGTATTCAAAATATTTTAGGTGGGTTTTAAAGACAGTCTTCCATTCTTCTCCTTTCTTTATTTGGACTAGATAATAGCCTTCACACAAGTTTAGCTTGGTGAAGTATCTGGCCTTTCTAAGTCTATCCTGGAGCTCCAAAATGAGTGGCAACAGATAGCAATTCTTAATGGTGATGTTATTGAGCTGGCAATAATCCACATAGAGCTGTAACTTTCTATTCTTCTTGGGGATAAACAGTATAGGGTATTTAGCAGGTGAAGTTAATAGCCTAATATATTTTTGTTTTAAGTTCTTGTTAATATATTTCTGTAGTGCCTCATGTTTCTTTTCTGAGAGAGGGTAAATTGGTTTAAATGCTAACTATATCCCTGATTTCAATAATATTTTATGGTCTTATAGCTGATGTTCTGACAGTTGCCCTTTGCCTCTTTTCTAGAAAATATTCTGGAAGTTTTAGTATTTCTGTAGCACATTCTCTATCTTCTGGATAGAGGGTCTAGTTGTCTCCTGCTTTTTTATTAAAGCTCCCACTTCTCTGACCTCTCTAGAGCAAATATATAAGACACCAACTTGCTTTTTCTGTTGCTACATATACTTTAGTGCTTCCCCTAATATTTCTTAAATTTTAATATTTTTTAATTGGTTCTGTCTCTCAGGCTGCCTCTTAGGCCTTACACTGCTTTTGGGTGTCTCTGCAAACTGTATCTTTTCAGTTTTTCAGTCTATATAAGGGTTATGTGTCTTCAGCCGGAATATTTCTAGAATAATATTATATCTTAAGATCTGTGTGATGTCCAGGTTGATCTGTTCAGAATGCTGTTCAATTGCTAGAGTGGTGTTACAGACTAGGAAGGAGGTTATATAATAAATTATCTACAATCTATTTCCATAATCCAACACTACAATCTAATTCCACAATTCAAATTTATAATCCAAAACTATGATCCCATTCTATAATCCCCAAGGACTCAGGACAGGCAGTATATATATAATGACACTTCTTTCAGACAGAATCCGACCCTTGTGGTCAACTCACATAGCAACCTGTCATATAGGCATTGCTAGTAACACAGATTTATTCTTGCTCTTATATTGCTCACCCCCTTATTTCTTGTCTTCAAGATAAACCAACGACCCCTTTAGGTCTAGTTATCTAGGCCTGTTGTTACACTTTGACCACCTTTCTTGCAGGAAGCAAGGTGTGTTGTGGGTGTTCAAGAGATAACAAGCATGGAGGGACATATCTCTAACCAGGAATTAGCTCAAGCAGTAAAAGCCCTACAAGAGCAGATTCAGCAGTTACAGGAGCAGTTACAGGGACAGGTCAATGAGAATATACAGCTCTGAGAACAAATAAAATATCTTAAGCACCAAACACAGAAAAGCAACACAAGACAGACAATTGAAGCAAACCAGGATTCAGCCCAGCAGACTAAGGTGGCTAAACCTGACCTCTTTTATAGAGAAAGGAAGAAGCTTCAGATATTCATCTCTCAATTGAAACTCTACTTCTTTTTCAACATGCCAGATTTTCCAGATAAAGATAGAAAGGTTATGTTCACAGTGACTTATCTTTAAAATATAGCAGCTCAATGGTTTAAACCCTATCTTCAAGATTGAATGCAAAAGGCATCTGAAGAACATCAACCAAAAACTAATAAGATGTTCAACAGATTCTCTACTTTTGTAGCTAAAATGAAGCAGAACTTTGGAGACCTCAATAAAGTCAGAAAGACCACTTATACTGTTATGATAATTTGTCAGAGGACCTCTGTTGCCGCCTACACCACTGAATTCCAACAAGCTGCAGCATACTTAGGTGACTGGTCAGACAGATCACTCATGAAGCACTATTGTTGAGGATTAAAGAACAAAATTAAGAAAGAACTAATAATCTATAAGGACTCTAAGAATCTAAATGCACTTATCAACCTGGCCATCAAGATTGACAATCACCTCTTTAAATATTGCTATCAAGATGGTACCCTGCAGCATACTAATCAGTGGCATACTGGGAATGGGGGAGATGCCATAGAACTAGACAGCACCAACCAGAAGAACTCCCAGAAGGATAAGTTTAAACAGTTTGACAAGAAGCCTCAAGGACCTAATCCCAACTGGACTAAAAAACAGAAGAAATGTTATAAACAAAAGCTATATATTCACTGCAGAAAGAACAATCATATGGGATGAAAATGCCCTAACAAGCCCAAAAAAAAGGAAAAGAAGCAAGCTGCCACTGCTCAGAAGAAGGAAGAAGACCATGCTGCCTACCACTGAACTGTCTGTTATAATAACAACTGCAGTATCCACCGGTCAGAAAAGAATGCCACAGGCTGGTATTCAAAACCACTCAAGTCAAAAAACTAGTCAGCCCTGCTAGAAAGGGATACTTGCAGAGAGTGTAGCTAAAATCTCTATATCTTGATACAAGCACCACCAGAAAAGGATTATACCAGCAGCTTATTGTTAATGGCAAAATTAATGGGCGAAAGACAAAAATCATGATTGACAGTGGAGCAACTGGAAACTTTATCAGCAACATTTTTGTCACCAAGAATCATATTCTTTATCAGGTGAAGGAGAAACCTTATAAGTTAATTATAGCAGATGAGTCACCTAGCAACTATAAAAATAAATAAGTGTGAATGGAAACCAAGAAATCCACCCTAGCAATTAAACAGCATTCTGAACAGACTAACCTGAACATCATACAGATCTCAAGGCACAACATCATTCTAGGAATACCCTAGCTGAAGACACATAACCCCCATATAGACTGGAGGACTGAAGAGATATGGTTTGCAGAGACTCCCAAAAGTGGTGTAAGGCCTGAGAGGCAGCCTAAGGGACAGAATCAATCAGAAAGTATTAAAATCCAGAAAATATCAGGAAGAGCATTGAAGTGCATGTGGTGCTAGAGAGAGCAAGTTGGTGTCTTATATGTCTGCTCTAGGGAGGTCAGAGTAGTGGGAACTCTGATAAAAGAGCAGAAAACAGCCAAACCCCTTATTCAGAAGATGGAGAACATGCCACAGAAATATTAAAACTTCCAGAATATTTTCCAGGAAAAAGATAAGGGACAATTGCCAAAACACCAACTATAGAATTATAAGATACCATTGAAACTAGAGACACAGTTAGTATTCAAACCAATCTACCCTCTCTTGAAAAAGGAACATGAGGCATTATGGGAATATATTAACAAGAACCTGGAATAAGAATATATTAGGCCATTTACTTCACCTGCAGGATACCCTATACTCTTTATCCCTAAAAAGAATGGGAAGTTACAGCTCTGTGTAAACTATTACCAGCTTAATAACATCACCATCAAGAACTGCTATCTACTGCTGCTCATTTCAGAGCTTCAGGATAGGCTTAGGAAGGCCAGATACTTCACCAAGCTGGATCTACATGAAGGCTATTACCTGATCTGAATAAAGAAAGGAGAAGAATGGAAAACAGCCTTTAGAACCTATTTAGAACATTTTGAATACACAGTTATGTCATTTGGGCTTACTAACATGCCTGCTACATTCCAGAGCCTAGTCAACAACACATTATGGGACTATCTGGACATTTTTTATATAACCTACCTTGACAACATCCTCATCTATTCAGAAACCCTGGAAGAGTATAAGAAGCATGTGAAGAAGGTCCTAAGAGCTCTGTAGAATAAAAAGCTCTCTGTGGCCTCAGAGAAATGCAAATGGCACACTCAGAAAGTGGAGTTTCTAGAATTTGTCATTACCCCAGAGCATGTGGAGATGGATAAAAGAAAACTGGCTGCCATTAAAAAATGGCCTACTTTTACTTCAGTCAAAGAAGTGCAATCCTTTCTTGGATTTGCCAACTTTTACTGGAAATTTATCTGGAACTACTCCAAGATCGCGGAACCCTTGATACAGCTTACTAGAAAGAAGCAAAGCTTTGAATGAGAGGAAGAACAGCAAGCAGCATTTAAAAAGTTAAAGCAAAAGTTCTGTGAAGAACCTGTTTTGAAGATCTATAACCCCAAGAAACCAGCTATATTGGAAATAAATGCTTCAGACTATGCTATTGAAGCATGCCTCAACCAGCCAGATGAGGAAGGCAGGCTACACTCTGTTACCTACTACTCCAGAAAGATGACACCCTCAGAGCTAAACTATAACATCTATGACAAAGAATTACTGGCCATTGTTGCAGCCCTAAAGGAATGGAGGCATTACCTAAAAAAAGCCAAGCATCAGACTCTAATATATTGTGACCACAAGAACTTGGTTCACTTTACTATCACTAAGGAGCTGACTCAAAGACAAGCTAGATAAGCTGAGAAGTTGGCACAGTATGACATCCAGATCATCTACAGGAAGGGAAGGGAGAATGCTAAAGCTAATACTCTTAGCCAGAGACCAAACTATAAGACAGGAAAACCCAGAATTCAGCCAGCAATCTTCAGAACCAAGGCAGATGGCACACTTGTTCTAGCTAAATAGCTAGCACCAGTTTTCCAAATCACTGGTTTATAGAAGGAGGAAATCAAGAAGGCCTATAAGAATAACTCTATAGCCCAGGAATTAATGAAGATTCTCAAAAGATCTGAAACACAAGAACCTGCAGAAAGGGACCCCAATATAATTATAGAAGAAGAAGGCATCATCTTATATTAAGGACTAGTCTATATGCCTGTCAAACTCTGAGAATAGCTGGTCAAAGATATTCATAAAGCTCCAGCACATGGCCACCAAGGAATGGACAAAATTATTAAATAAATCACCAGGAATTTCTACTTCTCAGGGCTCAGAAAGACAGTACAAAAAGTGGTCTCTCAATACAATCTTTGTATAAGGAGCAAGGCTGCTAGGCACACCCTATATAAACATCTACAATTCTTGAAAGCATCTAAAAGACCTTGGCAGTCTATATCCCTGAACTTTATCACAGATCTGCCAGAATCAGAGAAACCTCTGATCAAGGTGAAATATAATTTAATTCTGGTCATTGTGGATAAGCTTATCAAATATGCCTACTTTCTACTCTACCAGAAAATAGCCAATATAGATGACTTGGTATATACTTTTCTACAGGTAATTATAGGGAATCATGATCTACTAGATAAAATTGTGTCAGACAGAGACAAGCTGGTTACATCCAAGTTTTGGCAATTCTTGACATAACAATTGAGCTCTAAACACAAGTTGTCAACAACAGCACACCCACAGACAGATGGACAGACTGAGTAGACTAATTAAACCCTGGAACAATACCTTCACTGCTACATCAATTATTAATAGAACAACTGGGTTGAATTGTTGCCTTTAGCCCAGTTTGCATATAATAGCACAAAGACTGAAGCCACCCAGGAATTGCCATTCTATGCCAACTATAGGTTTGAGCCTACAGCATATCAAGAGCTTATTTCTGGCAAGGTTTTGGCTCAGAAAGGAATCCTCAAGGCAGATCAGTTGAAAGAGCTACACTAACAGCTGAGCCTGGATGTCCAATTCATTGCTTATCAGGTGGCCATATACTACAATCAGCAGCACCAGGAGGCATCTAAGTTTAAGAAGGGGGATAAAGTATACCTCCTCAAAAAGAATATCAAAACACAAAGGCCTAATGATAAACTGGATTTCAAAAAAATTGGACCTTTTGAAATTAAAGAACAAACTAGGAAAGTGAACTACAAACTCAAATTGCCAGAAAATATATAAATACACCCTGTTTTTTATGTCTTTCTGTTGGAACCAGCGCCAACCCATGCAACAGTCATTACCAAAACTGAAGAAATACTGCCTGAGAACCCAGAAGCAGACCAAGAATATAAAGTTGAGAAGATACTGGACAATAAATATGTGGATGATCAGTTTAGATACCTGATAAAATAGGCAGGATATGATGATTCAAAAAACACCTGAAAATCTTCTGAGAACTGTGAGAGATGCAAAGATCTCATTAAAAAGTTCCACCTCCAGAACTCAGATCATCTGAAGCCAGAGGATCTACCACCTCAGAGGAAAAGAGGTTGGCCAAGGAAGAATCCCAGAAAGGGAGGCAGAACAAGTCAGATAAATCAACCTTATTTGAGACATTAGATGAATCAACATTAATGACTGAGTTGGAAGCTACTGCCTGAGTATTTGAAGAAGAAGGATTAGCATCTGAACTCTTATAATATGGCCTCTTAGAATGAGAACCCCCAGAACCCTCAGTTTCAGCCTCTAAACACTTCAATTTCTCAAGATCTTTGACTATTTTTGCTTTTCTCTGGAGCATTAAGGAACCCCGGCAATGAAGGAGGTCTTGCTGTTTTCAGGCTCAATAAAGGCAACTCAAGCTTTTCTGCAACAAATTAAGAGCCATTTGCTCCTCCTTCTCTGCCTTATCAATGGCTTGTTTTAACTGATCAACTAACTATATCAGCAAGGGGACAAATAAAGAAACAAAAAACCTCACAGTCAGCTCCAGAGAGACCACTGCTATCACAAGTATTTAACCCTTGCTGGACACACTCTCCACAGCAGGAATACCTGGGATTTATTTTGCAAACAATCTCAGAATCCCCATTCTTTCAACAGGCTTGAAGAAGAAGACACAAACTGCAGGAAATAGGCATCTCATCACCTAGCAAATCAATCTTGTCAGCTAGGATCAAGTGTTCCTGGTGTTTGACAGACTGAGAATTGGAATGCTTGTGTTTAAAAAACATGGCAATAACAGACTTACATGAAAGAAAAGCTAAAGATATAGATAGATCTTCAGGCTGAAGATCCCTAAGGGGAGGAGTAGTGTTACAAACTAGAAAAAAAGTCATATAATAGATTATCTATAATTCATTTTCATGATCCAACACTACAATCCAATTCCACAATTCAAATCTATAATTCAAAACTATGATCCCATTCTATAATCCTCAAGAACCCAGGACAGGCAGCATGTATATAATAATACTCCTTTCAGACAGAATCCAACCCTTGTAGTTAACTCACATAGCAACCTGTCATATAGGCATTGCTAGTAACACAGATCTATTCTTGCTCTTATATTGCTCACCCCCTTGTTTCTTGTCTTCAAGATAAACCAACAACCCCTTTAGGTCTAGTTATTTAGGCCTGTTGTTACAAGTGGACTCTTTGGTTTCCATTTATACTCATCCATCTCTATAATTGCTAGGTGACTTATTTACTATAGTCAACTTATAGGGTTTCTCCTTTGCTTAGTAGAAGATATAATTCTTGGTGATAAAAGTATTGCTGATGAAGTTTTTAGTTGCTCCACTGTCAATTATAATCCTTGCTTTTTTCCTGTTGATTTTGCTGTTAACAATAAGCTGCTGGTATAGTTCTTTTCTGGTGGTGCTTGTGTCAAGGTGTAGAGACTCTAGCTGTACTCCCTGCAAGTGTCTCTTTCTAGCAGGGCTGACTAGTTTTTTGACTTGAGCAGCTTTGAATACCAGCCTGTGACATTCTTTTCTGATCAGTAGATACTGCAATTGTCATTATAACAAGTAGTTTAGTAGTAAGCAGCATGGTCTTCTTCTTTCTTTTAAGTAATTACAGCTTGCTTCTTTTCTTTCTTCTTAGGCTTGCTAGGACACTTTCATCTCATGTAATTATTCTTTCTACAGTGAATACAAAGTTTCTGTTTATAGCATTTCTTTTGCTTTTTTGTCCAGTTGAGATTAGGTCCTCAAGGCTTCTTGTTAAGCTGTTTAAACTTGTTCTTCTGGAAGTTCTTTTAGCTGGTGTTGTTTAGCTCTATGGCATCTCCTCTATTCCCAGTATGCTGCTGATTATTCTGATATGGCAGGTTGGCCTGGTAGCAGTATTCAAAGAGGCAGTTGTCAATCTTAATAGTCAAGTTAATAAGCATATTCAAGTCCTTGAGATTTTTATAGATTATTAATTTATTCTTGATTTTGTTCTTCAATCTTTGTTGGTAGTGCTTCATGAGAGATTTGTTTGACCAGTTGCTTAAATATGCTGCAGCTTGCTGAAATTTGGTGGTGTAGGCAGCAACAGAGATCTTTTGCTAAATTATTATAACAATATAAGTGGCCTTCTGAACTTTATTAAGGTCTCCAAAATTCTGCTTTATCTTAGCCACAAAGATAGAGAATTTATTGAACACTTTATTAATCTCTGGTTGACATTTCTTGGGTGCTTTTTGCATTTAATCTTGAAGATAGAGTTTGAACCATTAAGCTGCTGTATTTTAAAGATAGATTGCCACAAACATAACCTTTCTGTCTTCATCCAGAAAATCTGGCATGTTGAAAAAGAAGTAGAGTTTCAACTGAGAAATAAATATTTGGAGCTTCTTTCTTTCTCTATAGAAGAGGTCTGGTTTAGCCACTTTAGTCTGCTGAGTGGGATTCTGGCTGGAGCTAATTACCTGCCTTGTGCTGCTCTCCTGAGTTTGATGCTCAAGATAACTTATCTGTTCTTAGAGCTGTATGTTCTTATTGATCTGTCCCTGTAACTGTTTCTGTAGCTGCTGAATCTGCTTCTGTGACTGCTGAATCTGCTCCTGTAGAGCTTTTACTGCTTGGGCCAATTTCTGGTTGGAGATATGCCCCTCCATGCTTGTGATTCTTCAGTTACCCACAACACACCTTGCTTCCTGCAAGAAAGGTGGTTGAAGTGTAACAACAGGCCTAGATAACTAGACCTAATAGAGCTGTTGGGTTTATCTTGAGAACAAGAAACAAGGGGGTGAGTAATATAAAAGTAAGAATAGCCTGTATTACTAGCAATATCTGTATGATAGGTTGCTGTGTGAGTTGACTACAGGGTTGAAATCTATCTGAAAGAAGTGTTTCTATATACATGCTGTCTTTCTGGATTATAGCCTTCAGTAGATCAAAGTGGCTAATAGATCAAAACAGTAGATGAATCAAGATAATAAATAGATTAAGATGGCTGATGGATTAAAATGGGCCTTCTTAATCTATATTATGTGATCTCCACGTGGCATACCCCTCCTTTATACCAATTCCGGCTGTAACACTATATAAGAGATTTCAACAAGAACTTGCCAGAAAATTAGAAAGCTGAAACCAAGAAAATCTTTAAGAGTTATAAGAAGTTTAAGAAGAGACTTAAAGCAACCTTCAGAAACTCTAATAAAGAATAAAGAGCAGAAAGAAAGCTATACTCTCTTTAACAAGCAACTTTGATAATAAGTTATATATTTGAGTTCCATCAAATTGCTTCTTATTTAAATTGAGATAAGTCTGCCCTTATAGCCAAATTCTACCAAGGCCTGAAGAGTGAGATCAAAGATGAGATGCTTTATATTAATGATTAACCTAAAACTTTAAATGAGATGATTGAGCAAGCAACCTAAATCAATAATCAACTCTATAAAAGAAAGATGGAGAACTATCAAGATAACTAAAAATCTCAAAAACCAGTTGACTGATAATAGGCTGCTTAATCAAAAAGAGACTAAAACAGAGATATTGTTATGAAGCTTAATGCAACTAAGACCAAGAAGTCTAAGAACAAATTATAAAAAAAATGTGTGTTTCAAGTGCAGAAAACTTAAACATTATGTGAAAGCTTGTTGTCAGAAGAAATTGAAGACTGGACTAATTACCCAGGAATTGAGGACTAAAATGCTAGCTATATAACAACAGGCCTAGATAACTAGATCTAAAAGGGCTATTAGTTTATCTTGAAGATAAAAAACAAGGAGGTGAGTGATAAAGTAGTAAAAATAAGCCTGTGTTACTAGCAATGTCTATGTGATGGTTTGCTATGTGAGTTAACCACAAGGGTTAAATTCTATCTGAAGTAAGTGTTATTATATACATGCCTGTCTGCCTGGATTAAAGAGTTGTTTGGATTGTTCTGGGTGTTGGATTATAGAGCTTATTGGATTATAGGGCTTGTTAAATCAAGATAGTGTTATAGCCAGAGTTAGCATAAAGGAGAGGTATATCATGCAAAAAATATATAATAATAGATTAAAACCTCTTTATTCTGATTCAACAAAGCCTTATGATCCAATAAAGCTCCATGATCCAAACACCCAGAATGATCCAAACAAACTCATCAATTCAGGCAGACAAGCATGTATATAATAATGCTTCTTTCAGACAGATTCTGACCCTCATGGTTGACTCACATAGCAAACTGTTATATAGACATTGCTAGTAACACAGGCTTATTCTTACTATTATATTGCTCACCCCCTTATTTTTTGTTTCCAAGATAAACCAACAGCCTCTTTAGGTCTAGTTATCTAGACCTGTTGTTACACTTCAACCACCTTTCTTGCAGGAAGCAAGGTGTGTGTGAGTGTTGAGAAATTGCAAGTATAAAGAAATATATTTTCAATCAGAAACTAACTCAAGCAATAAGAGCTCTACAAGAACAGATTCAGCAGTTACAGAAACAGCTACAAGAACAGATTAATAAAAACATGTAGCTCTGAGAACAGATAGATTACCTTAAGCATTAAACACAAAAGAACAGCACAAGACAGGCAATTGACTCCAGCCAGAATTTTATTTAGTAGACTAAAGTGGCTAAACCAAACCTCTTTTATAGAGAAAGGAAGAAGCTCCAGATATTTATCTCTTAATTAAAACTTTACTTTTTTTTCAACACACCAGATTTTCTGGATGAAGAAGAAAGGTCATGTTTGCAGCAACTTATTTTTAAGATACAGCAGCTCAATAGTTTAAACCCTATCTCTGAGATTGAATGCAAAAAGCACTCAAAGAATATTAATTAAAGATTAATAAAGTGTTTAATGAATTCTCTATCTTTGTGACTAGAATAAAGCAGAACTTTAGAGATCTTAATAAAGTCTGGAAGATTATTTATACTGTTATGATAATCTAGCAGAAGACCTCTGTTGCTGTTTACACCACTGAATTTCAGCAAGCTGCAGCATATCTAGGTAACTGGTCAGATAAATCTCTTATAAAATACTATTGACAAGGATTGAAGAATGAAATCAAGAATAGATTAATAATCTATAAGGATCCCAAGAATCTAAATATGCTTATTAATCTGGTTATCAAGATTGACAACCATCTTTTTAAATGTCACTACCAAGCTAATCTGCCACACCAGAATAATCAGCAGCATACTGGAAATGGAGGCAATGCCATAAAACTAAACAGCACCAATCAAAAAAACTCCTAGAAGAACAAGTTTAAACAGTTTAATAAGAAGCCTTAAGGACCTAATCTCAACTAGACTGAGAAGTAAAAGAAATGCTATAAATAAAAACTTTATATTTATTAACATAATCCACTACTGAGCTAGTTATATCACTGAGCTGGTCAGTCTTCCACCAAGAGTTGCAGCCCAATACAACCAAAAATCTTGAAGATTATTGCAATAAAATCTATTATATTTTCCTATATAAAAGAAAAGGCACTATTTATTAGAACATTTAAGCTAATTATAGCCTTCTTGATTGCAATTACTGTATCTTGATGGTCTCTGTGGTTATCAAGATAATTTCTGCAGTTGCTTATGCTCTTGAGCTTTTTGCTGTTCTTCAGCACCTGTCAAGCTTCCCCCTGCTTGAATAAAATATCTAGATGCTTGTCGCTTTCTTTTTTGGCATTGGTTTTCTGCGCGAAGCTGATGAATCTCTTGCTGCAATAGGATAGCATTCTGCATGGTGATCTCTGCACATTTAATCACCTTATTCACTGCCTGTTCTATAGTGGAAGGAGATAATGATTGATGACTTCAGAGATGTTGAATTTGCTTCTTTTGCTGGTCCAGTTGATACATATCAGTTGGTGTCTTGTCTGGGCCAAAAGATTGATTGCTATATGCTGTGGAAGGTGGTGTTGGTGTCTTGAGCTGAATATAAAGCTTTAAAAGAACTCTTTTAGAGGATAATAAAATTAGGCCAGTTGCTGCAAATCTATTTTGAATGTTTGATGCTGATAAAGCTTGTTTATAGACTGCAGGATAAATATATAGAAAATTTTTTTATCAATAGAATGGTTTCTTCTCTGTATCATCTCCTAAGTTTTCTGGCCATATAAGCACTTTAATGGTGAAAAGTAGCTCACATCCAGTGGTTATAGCAGATGAGAAGAATGTGGTGGTATATATAAAAAAATTATCTTTCTTTCTGTACAGAACTTGTTAAATTCTGCAGTGGCATAGCTACTATGTCTATCTAGAATTAAAAGGCAATATCTCCCAACTATATATAAAGCTATATATGTCTTGAAGGTCTTCTGAAGCTATTTAAGGCTTATCTTATTATTTGTCCAACCATTCTTGCTGATGCTGATTCAGTAATCATTTGAGACAACTTGATACCAATAAGATTGGTGATTTTCTGCAGCAAGAATAATCTGAAAAGGTAAGGCCTATCCAGCTGCATTTACTGCAATAATTGTAGTCACTTATTCACAATTCTCAGATTATATAGCTCTTGCATAACTCTCTCATGTGTAACGACAGGCCTAGATAACTAGACCTAAAGGGGTCGTTGGTTTATCTTGAAGACAAGAAACAAGGGGGTGAGCAATATAAGAGCAAGAATAGACCTGTGTTACTAGCAATGCCTATATGACAGG
>Ga0207841_1000191_pt1 | contig 40485 bp, 28 predicted proteins | sample HigsolmetaGSP18D_FD_184846 | JGI IMG/M metagenome (GOLD analysis project Ga0207841, IMG submission 184846) | High solid enriched microbial communities from the Joint BioEnergy Institute, USA - SP1-8-D (SPAdes) | ecosystem: Engineered > Bioreactor > SSF (Solid state fermentation) > Aerobic >... | reverse complement strand
GGCACCGTCCAGTTCAGCTCCGCCGTCTGCACCACCACCACCACCGCCGCCGCCAGCAAGCCCCTCTGCTCCTCCACCTCCGCCTCCTCCACCGCCATCTGGTTCTGCTGCACCCCCTCCACCCCCTCCTCCCCCACCAGCTGGCTCTGGTGCCCCGCCCCCACCTCCACCACCGCCCCCTGCACCAGCAGCCGGCCCCGGTGGCCCGCCGCCTCCTCCCCCTCCTCCATCAGCGGGCCCTGGTGCCCCGCCTCCACCACCTCCTCCCGGGGGCGCGGCACCGCCTCCGCCCCAGGTCGGCGGAGGAAGAGAAGATCTCATGGCGGCCATCCGCGCCGCGGGCGGTCGTGGCCTGCGGAAGGTCCAGGAATCCGAGAAGCGAGATCGCAGTGCGGCCATGATCCCCGGGAAAGCCAGCGACGGTCCGGCGACATCGACCCCGTCCGGAGGCGGCCCGCAGGGCGGGCTGGCCGGTGTGCTGCAAGACGCGCTTGCGAAGAGAAAGCAGAAAGTCAGCGGCAGCGGTATGTTCTACGCCTTATGTTTGCAGATTTCTACTTGGTTTCTCCGTGGTTGCTGACTTGTTTTTCTCTACAGATGACGAGAAGGAGGACGACGATGACTGGTGATCGAGCGCCTGTCTCTGAAGTGCCGGTCCCTGGCACGTGGGGATATAGCGGGAACCCTCTCCGCTGTCTTTTGTTTTCGGTCGGTGTTCTTGCTGCATCTATGCACCCAATGGCATGTTCTGCTGTCTGTGTGTGCAGGATCTAGTGGAATTGGTCTGGCGCAGTAGCTGTCTGTGGGCAGACAAACATGTAGCAGGGGTGGGCATGTTGGACAGGCCGTGACCTCCACATCCGTGTAGAGCGTATACCCCAGTTTGAGGCGAATTGAGCTGTTGTGTTTGAACGACATTCTGTCTGTAGCCGTAGACTCGAGAGATGTATCTATCTGATAGCGTGCGATAAGAGGGCTGCGGGACAACGTTGATCCGAGCATCCCTCTCCGCCCTTGGCGCGCCCCGACGACGAGCATCGCGGAGACCGACGACACTTTTCATCTTCAGTCGCGACGACAGACACTGCGGGTTTCTCTGCTGCTCTCGGGCTGCCGGCCAGCGTGGACGCCGCTGCGAGATGCTGTCCTCGTCTCAGCTCAAGCCGTCGGCTCCCTCCGCGTCGCTGCTGCGCTATCTCCGCGCCCAGTCCGACTCGCTCTGCTTCTTCACGGCCAACCCCCCTCCATGCGCTGCTCACCAGCGCGCCCTGCGCCGTCATCCGCTGCGCAGGTCATCGAGCCTGACACACCTGGAGACCGCACCGTGCCTGGCAAGCGTTGAGGCGTCGCTGTTCCCCATCTTCAATCCGTTCTCCCGACGCCCGAACGCATCTCCCTCATCCTGCCAGAGCTCCAACACAAGCTCTCCGCTCTCATCTCGCCCACCGGCACGCAATGGATCCACGGGGCGCCGGCCGCTCCTGCGCAGGCTGCTCGATCTGAAGAACGGAAAGACGGACTCGTCGCCGAACCGCAGCGGCGCGCCGCAGGTGACCACGCAGATCGACGAAGGCGCCGAGGGGAACTTCTTCAACCTGGGGCGCACCCTCGCCGCGAAGGGTCCGAACGAGCTGCGGCTGCGGTGCACCGAATTCGATGGGAATGGAAACGTCACGCTCGTCAATGGGGAGTTTAAGAAGAGCGAGCTGATTGCCAGGGTTGGTACTCCCTAGTTCCTTTTTACCGGCTTTTTCTGCATCTCCGTGATGGTCCGAGACTGACTTGTTCTATCCGATGCAAAGTATGGCCTCCTGCCCCGAGATCTGCGCAAGATCGACTCGTCGGTCCTGCCCCACATCCTCGTCCGGCCCAGCACCATCCTCATCAGTCTGCTACATTTGCGGGTCCTGATCAAATCAGATCGGGTACTCGTCTTCGACGCCTACGGCTCGACCGATTCGTATACCCAGTCGCTCTTCATGTACGACCTGGAGGGCAAGCTGCGGCAGAAACAGGCTCAGTCGGCGGGTGCCCTGCCGTACGAGTTCCGCGCCCTGGAAGCCGTCCTGATCAGCGTGACGACGGGCTTGGAAGCCGAGTTCGAAGGCGTCCGGGAACCGGTCGTGCGCGTCCTCCGGGCGCTGGAGGAAGATATCGACCGGGACAAGTTGCGACAACTTCTGATCTACTCGAAGAAGTTGGGCAACTTCGAGCAGAAGGCGAGGCTGGTTCGAGATGCCATCGATGACCTGCTGGAGGCCGACGACGACCTGGCCGCCATGTACCTGACGGAGCGGGCCAAGGGCATCCGGCGCGCCGAGCACGACCACCAAGAGGTCGAGATGTTGCTGGAGTCGTATCACAAGGTGTGCGATGAGATCGTCCAGGCCAGCGGGAACTTGGTGACTGGGATCCGCAATACGGAGGAAGTGTGAGTCGCCCCATTCATTTGTTCTCTATCTCTTACGTGAGATCGGCATTCTGACGCCTGGCAGAGTCAAAGCCATCCTGGACGCAAACCGCAACTCCCTCATGCTGCTCGAGCTGAAGTTCAGCATCGGCACCCTGGGCCTGGCCACCGGGACCCTGCTGTCCGCGCTCTACGGCATGAACCTCAAGAACTTCATCGAGGAGTCCGACCTCGGTTTCGGCGCCATCTCCGCCGCGTGCGTCGGCGTCTCCGCGCTCGTCTGCCTCTACTGCCTCGCCAAGCTGCGCAAGGTCCAGCGCGTCCGCATGTGGGGAGAGGCGGGCGTCGGCGGAGCGGCCATCGCGCCGCTGGCGGGCCGCAACGCTGCGGCCCTTGGCAGCCGCGCCAACTGGCGGTCCGACTCGATCGAGCCCATGTTGGCCGCTCTCCCGGGCGAGGGACGCGCAGAGAGGATGAAGCGACTCAAGGAGGGTGCCGCCACCGCGGCCACTTCGGCCGTGCTGGCTAAGGGGGTCCCCGCGCGGGTGTCTTCCTTGTCCTTGTCTTCGTCTTCGGGGCCGCAAGCGGAGGTTCCGCTCGTTGTGAGACAGGGCATCTCGCAGGAGACCAAAGCCCAGGCGAGCGGCTAGACCAGCTGACATCATTTTTGTGAGGATCTACTGCTGGTGGATGCCCCTGTCGGGCTCCTCAGTGACCTTCCCTACCTAACGATAGTACTGTCCCTCTCTGTACCTGTGCCGGATTCCTCTTATGACAGCGACGTTGTATCTTTTCTTCTTTTTTTCCCCTGTGCATATGCATTCTACAGACCTGCCTTGAGCCGGATCCAGATTTTTTTTATCTTCTTTTTTGTTTCCACACTGGATGGGCGGCTCGGTGGTTGAGTACGGCGTTGAATCGGCAGAGCAAGCACGGGGTTTGTCTTCATGTTGCGTTGAGTTGATTTGCCGATATCCGCGCCATCTCCTCTTTTCTTGTGTCATCTAGTTTACTGCTGACCTGGCTTGCAAGCCGATGACGTGATGGTGATAGACTTGGTTTGTTTGTTTGTATGTATGTAGTATATACCTCTGTTAGATGTTCGGTAGCTGTGTTGGAATCGAGTTTGTGCCCCGTGCGCGGAGTCCAGTTTACAGTCTTGTCAGCGTGCTCGAGTTTTGAAGGCTGATGTCACCCGTCTCCAGATGAGCTTGGATGTGTGCTAGATGGCAGACTCATGAAAATGAAATAAAGATTCCACGTAGCAATATTATATACAGGTCTCAAGGGATCTATGTATGCACCTTTGCGCACAGAGGTCTGCTCTCAACATCTATGTATCGTGAATAGAGACAGTCATGGCTATCTCGTTTCTCAGATCCTCGAGTAGTGTGACCAAACAACACCCTCTGGATCCAGGCCCTGTACCATGCACTTGATCTACAGTGCTCCTTCTCCTCCTCACTGAGGAATGCAACGCATGTATACAGGTATGGAGTCCATATTATGAGATTGGGGGGGATCAACGGGCTGATCCTCCAGGTGCTGCTGATGTATGTATCAACAAGATGGATATCTCCACGTAATTTCTTGTGGGAGTCTTGATGTGGGGATAGAGACAGCTCTGGAGCTGGAGGGGATTGTCTGGAAGGTCTCATGTTCTGTGTCTTGTTCACTTTGCTCTCTGTGTTGGGTGCGGCTATAGGTTAGGTCGTATAGAAGGCGAGACACGTCGGGTTCGCATAGCATAGTCCCGTTGACCGTGTGGGGACGGATGTTCAACTTGCAACTTGAATCTTCTTCCATGGCCTTTTTTTCATCTTGTCTTGCAACTTCAACTGGCATTGTTTCCTTGTGGAGAGTTTTTCTTTTCCAGGTGAGTGTCCAAGATTGGCAAGTTGGCTCGTATGACATTATTCCTTGACAGCACGATCAGATCATTGTTCGTCCTCGCTGAATAACCCAGAGTGGGCAGATGCCCAAAGGTGAGAGAGTATATGTATATACAACAATAATCCTCGAAACACGTCCTCTGTACCGGAGAAACTTCGGAATTTATCCCGCACACCGAAACATCAACACGCTCGGCCAGACTCCGCATCAGGAGGAGATCGTCCATGTCCGGGGTCGTGGAGAACATCTCCGCATCCCCGTCTCTGCCAACTGCCTAGTGCCGAGAAATCTCCCACGCCGATTGGCACACGACGGCGATCTCCCAGGTCCGCATCCTCGTGTCATCTCGGGGGAACCCCGCGGCCGGCGGCCTTGCTGCTCGCTTTTTCCGTTGGCTTCTTGTCGAGGCGTCTGGACACCCGGACGGAATGCAACATCCAGCCATGGTGAACTCATACACGGTCCAACCCCGCTCGCCCTGCGCGGCGCAGCAGGCGGTCGGTTGGTGACCGTGGATACGACGTGGGCGGCCCTTGGGACGGCCGGGATGATATAAGTCGGCCATGAAGGCCGCTGGCGTCCTGGAGTGACCGACGGACTTGCTTCGACGGATCTTGCAAGGCACGATGCGGCACGCGGTGGCAGCGCTATTGCTCTCTCTCGAGCTCAGAGCCGCTGCCCTGGACAATGGGCTGGCGCGGACGCCGCAGATGGGATGGGTACGTTCCCTTGTTCTCCTGTACCACAGTTCAGTGTTGATGGGATATGGCTAGAACACCTGGAACTCCTTCGGCTGCAGCCTGAACGAGTCGGTGATCCTCGACGCGGCCGAGAAGATCGTCGCGCTGGGCTTCAGGGACCTCGGCTACGAGTACGTCGTGCTGGACGACTGCTGGTCCAACGGACGCAACGCCTCCGGGTACCTCGTCCCGGACGCGGACAAGTTCCCCAACGGCATCGCCGACCTCGCGGACAAGATCCACGCCATGGGGCTGAAGATTGGCATCTACTCCAGCGCCGGGACCATGACCTGCGCGAGATATGCGGGTTCGCTGGGCTATGAAGAGAAGGATGCCGCCGTGTGGGCGAGCTGGGGGGTGTGTACCGTCTAGGTACTCCATTGAATGCTTCAGATGCTAACGCTGCCAGATCGACTACCTCAAATACGACAACTGCTTCAACGAAGGCCAGGAGGGCACGCCGAAACTCTCCTTCGACCGCTACAACAGGATGAGCAAGGCGCTCAACGCCACGGGGCGCCCCATCCTCTACTCGCTCTGCAACTGGGGCGTCGACGGCCCCTGGAACTTCGCCCCGACCATCGCCAACTCGTGGCGCACGAGCGGCGACCTGTTCAACGTGTGGGATCGCGACGACCCCGAGTGTCCCTGCGCCGAGCTGGACGGGCTCGACTGCAAGGTGCCCGGGTTCCGGTGCTCGATCATGAACGTCGTCAACAAGGCCGTGTACTATCCATCCAAGGCGTTCCCGGGGGCGTGGAACGATCTGGACATGCTGCGTATGTATTTCGTTTTTATGTGGATGTCAGTTTACTAACTCACTGTAGAGGTCGGCAACGGCGGCCTGACAGACAGCGAATCCGTCGCTCACTTCAGCCTCTGGGCCGCCCTGAAGTCACCGCTCCTCATGACCAACGTCATGAGCCGGATCGACCCCCCAACCCTCTCCATCCTGCAGAACACCGCCGTGCTGGCCGTCTCCCAGGACCCCGTCGGCTCGGCGGCCACGCGGCGCTGGCGCTACTACGTCGACGACGTGGACGAGTACCACAAGGGCGAGATCCAGATGTACAGCGGGCCCCTGAGCGGCGGGGATCAGCTCCTGCTCTTCCTCAACAGCGGCACCAAGGACCGCGAGATGAACGCCTCGCTGGTCGACATCTTCTGGGACCAGGGAGCCAGCGGGACGGCCAAGCAGATCCAGCAGAGCTGGGACATCTACGACCTCTGGGCGAACCGGATGAGCGACGAGCAGGCGGCGGCCATCATCAACGGGACGGCCGCGCCGCCGTTCAATATGACGGCCATGGGCGGCGCGCGGCACGTCTACGCGCAGGTGCCGCTGCCGGCGTCCAGCGAGCTGATGGGCTTGAAGGTCGGGACGGTGCAGGCAGGAGGCACAGTGACGGCGCAGGTCCCGGCCCACGGCGTGGCGATGCTGCGTCTGCGGGCACAGTCGAAGAAGGATGAGCTGTAGATTGCCTTTGCTTAGGTTCGAGATCGACCAGTGTATACGCTCTTGTATATAGCAAGAGAAAGTTAGACATTTGGTATGTCGATACATAAATCAACTACCATAATAATCCACTCGTGACAATGGAAAAATCCACCGACTGAAGATATATTGATTTTTCCATACCATGTAGTGACCAATATTCTCATCCCAAACAACCTTCCCGACCAACTACCACTAGATTACCACTAGATAAGGTCCTCCGGGATCCCCCTCGGCCCAATCTCGACCCGCTTCTTGATCGACCGCTCGTCCTCGCCCGCGCGCAGCCGCCGGATGAGCTCCTCGGGGTCGAAGTCCGTCCCGATCGGGTTCTCCGCGAACTCGCGCGACGCCATGAACGCGTTGGTCTCCTCGACCGAGTCGAAGTTGTCCACCTGCGTCTCGATCCGGTTGCCGTCCGGGTCGCGGTAGTAGATGCTCGTCGTGGGGCCGTGGTTGACGCACCAGACGGGTTCGATCCCCCGCGCCTTGCGCTGGCGGTACGCGAGCAGGAGCTCTTCGAGGCTGTTGAAGCTGAACGCGAGGTGCTCCAGCGCGCACGTCCGCGCATCCTTGGGCTTCGTCTCGGGCATCGCGGCGATCGCGATCCGGTGGTGCTCCGCGTCGTAGCGGATGAAGCTGAGGAAGTCGTTCTCGTACGACGCCGTCCCGCCCAGGAAGGTCTTGTAGAAGTCCACCATGGGGCCGAAGTTGTCGGCGGTGGTGCGGAGGAAGACGTGCGCCAGCGCGGAGGGGCTGAGCACCTTGGAGCTGGGGGCGTCGAAGGTGTCGGTCATGGCGGTTCTGCTGATATTTGTTGATATTTGGCTGTATGTATATCCAGGGCAGATGTTGTTTGAGGTAACGTTGAACGCCGTGATATGGGCATCGGAGGGCAGTCTTTATATACCCAGTGTCAGCCCGTCGAATTCAGCTCTGAGCGCGGGGTTCAGCGTTGATGCGGCTGATCGCTGAGCATGCACAGCCCTCTCGTCTTTGTCCATCCCATCTCTGCCTCTGGTTGGGATCGGCAGTTGCGGCTCCAGGATCCCAATCCTGTTCGACTCTGTGTTCTTCCACTGGAGGCCTGAACTTCTCAAGAAGATTATGAATGCGTCTGCCCCTCGCATTGCAGAGTAGTTCGTCTTGGCCAACTTTATATGTTCAGCTGTCGTTGTGTGGAGATGACCACCCCGGAGATTCAGGCCCCCCCGGCTTTCACAGTCTTACTGGGCATTAATATGCAAGTACTCCGTACAGTACTTGACAGAGCCTCCAACACCATTGATCGTTGGTCACCGATAATGCGATTGAAAGAATGGAAAAGGACTGCAATACATCTTATTCGCTTCCGGGCTGTCGAGATAACTCTGTTGCAGTTGTCCCTAGCCGGGACCTGCAATAAAACGTCATTATATTATAGTGCAAGCCAGGTGTAACGACAGGCCTAAGCGACTAGACCAGAGGGTCGTTGGGTTTATCTTGAAGTCAGAAAACAAGGGGGTGAGCAATATAACAGTAGGAATAAGCCTGTGTTACTAGCAATGTCTCTATGACTGATCGCTATGTGAGTCGACCACAAGGGTCCAAATCTGTCTGAAAGGAGTGTCATTATATACATGCTGTCTTCCTCGGTTTCCGGGGATTATAGAATGGGATCATAGTCTTGGATCATGGAGTTGGATTATAGAATTGGATCGTAAACGATATATCACGTGACCTACTTCCCAGTCCGTAACACCAGGTTGGGAGATTCTTTCATATTACATTTTACGGGCTGGTCGATGGAAGAAGGAATCATAGGTATGATCTATCTTCACAGACTGTATATGTCCTTGTTATATGGTGGTAGTCGACGGATGGATAGATATTGCTGCTGCGAGTAGTAACTTATGTATACATACTACTGGCTGGGCCATCTGCAGTCAGTCGGAATGCAGAGTGATGGATGTCCTTGACTTGCTTGAGTGAAGTAGAATTATCATTCTGCAGATAAAATGGACTTTTTTACCTGGTTTTTTTAGAGTCTGGAATATAAATCTCTGCGTGGAATCAATGGGGGGTGAACCTTACTTTGTGCCGTATGTATATAGATGGGAGCATGATATGTGCATACACAGTTTATTGGCAGAAAGTAATGTACAGTACATGCACAGTACAATACTACCTAACTGTGGGGTCAATCCGGTACGTGCCGATTGAACAGGATTGTGGTGGGACAGGAAAGGATATAATGGAATAGACAAAGTCATAATTCTAAGTACTTCTATCCAGACCAGAATGGATGCTGTTCTGAACCTAGACCCGCACTGCACTGCAGAGTACAGACTGATCCACCCACAGTTACCCCGCGAGTCCCGATATATCCAAACCTGCGGGCCCCAGATATACCTATCCATATTTGTTTTTAGGCATGAAGCAATAATCAGGCTGTTGATTGAGGCAGGAAGTGGGGTGTTTGATGAGATGGAGTGGTTTCCACTGGATATACATGTGTTGATTGGATCAAGCTATATCAAATCGAATTCAAGCGGAATGAATTTTATTTCCATAATTTCCATAAATATGTACTGAGTCTATAGAGCTCTTCTTTTAAGATCTGCATTTCTAATTTGTGATTGTGCTAAAGTTAAATCGGAAGTTGGGCCGCCAGTCTCGGTGTTCAACTGAAAGCCTGAAGGAGCGCGAACACATCTTCTGCTGGTATTGAAGATCATGTCACTTGAACTTGATATGGGGAAGCTATATTTGTCCTTTCTTGTTGTAGAGTGATGATCACCTTATCATGATGCTTCAGGTCTCCAGCATTAAGAGCCTCATTAAAATCTCTGTGGATAGGATTTGAATGATATTACTCATATTATTAAACTTTTCTGCAAGGTATTCAAGTTTAAACTGTATATAATTAGTTGAAATATAGTTAATAATTAGTAAAAGTTTTGTACAATAGATGTGAGAAGCCTGTATGGCTAATCTCTGAATTAGAATATGTCTGCTGACTGAATCCAGAATTAAGATTCGGACCGTTGACCCTCATCGTCCCCGGAGTGCTGCTGCACTGACTTCGCCGTCCGGGTATAGCAGCATACTGCCACATTTACGGAGCTACTTTGAACCAGATGGAGACCTCTTCTCGTACCTCCGACAATCCACAGTTGCCGGGTTATCAACGCAAGGAACACAAGGGGAGATGCTCAAAGGAGGACATCGAACAGAATCGTCTTGCTCAAAGATCGGCAAATATGAATGATGACGGATGCATCTGCCATACTGCTGAATCCGCACCCACAAGATATCCACGTATCACCATCATCATCACATTATTATTATCATTTCCACCGCCGCCAGAACCACAGGCTTCATTTCCTCCAATTGACATTCAGATCCATATACAGAGGAGTATGTTAACCCTGACAGTTTACCGCCGCCCTACAAGAGCCTTGGCTACACGGTGGCCGGCTGTTGCGCGATGGGTGGACAGGTCGTCGACAGATTTGAGATGATAATAATTTTCCCTGTTTGCAAGATTATTAAAGAAAAAGACAATTATCAATATCGAATTTGATGATGATGATGATGAGAAACGGGCTCTATCTGGCCCATATAGTATCGAGATTTGCAAAAATTCCTCTCTGCAACTTCATGAGACAACATAGACGAACAAAATCGCTGTGACAACATATGTATACAAACTGACTCACCTACCAGGTTCTCCGTTGGCATCTGGAATGTGAAAATAATAGAGTGGTTAGTGTCCTATTAAAAAAAGATGTAAGAACATGCGTTCCAGAAGCCAAGTGAAGATAGGAACTTCTATTATGAAACAAGAACCAGTATACGGGATGATATACTATGAGCCTTGGGTTTGTTCTTCCTACTTATGGCATATATATGTGTGTGTACTTGATTGCCATTTGTAAAAAGCTTACTCGAATTACCCTGAAGACTTGTTAAACGGCATTGACTTTGACCGATCTCTTTGACGAAGTCTCGAATAAGCTATTCCCCGCTAAAACTACTAACCACAAGCATCGACACAGCGCCCTCAGGCTTGAGAAAGCACTCGCCGCCCCCATTCTTTCGGATCACTGTTCCGCCATCAGGACCACCCGGGCAGCCGGGAGTCTTCCAGAAGTGAAATTCCGGGTGCAAGTAGCCGCACCCGTCGTTGAACGCCGCGATCGAGGCCGCGTTGGAGACGTCGATGCAGTCGCCGTACTCAAGCCAGTTTGCGATGCTGCTCTTTATGAAGGAGTGTGCGGGACAGTTGGCATCTTTGTAGGCGCTCCCCTTGACCGCGTAGCAGCCGAAGAAGCAGCAGGCGAGGGTCTAAGTAGGTCAGTAATATGTGAGCCATCTTCTCGGCATTGGGGAGTCGTTAGAGGTTCCGGGTGCCATGTCCAAATGGATAATGTGGTGGGAGAGCGATTCAGAAGTCAATAATAACCAACCTCTGTAGCAGTGAACAGGCCAGTGATGGCAAGCACAGCTGAGGCAGTGAACTTCATGGTACCTGAATCTGCGATGTCTTCTTGTAGTTGTTTGTAAATGTTTCAATGACCACTTGAGCTTGAGGATGAAGATGAGAAAAAGACAAGAAAGTCGAGGCTTTATATAGCTTTCCATCTTGTTCACAGATTGAAATCCCCTCTCAGCTTCCCGACTCCCTAATCATGGTTCCCATGCCCTTCTCCATCACTTTGAGGTGGGCAATTTCCAGGTCAAGTTCCAATGATGAGTTCAATTAAGAGATCAAGTGCATAAGCAAACAGAAGTGCTTGTTGATCATTAACAGAGACAGAATCTGTCTGCACATATGACATCCTCCTTTGACTGAGACTTGTGGGGATTGCAGAAGCGGGAAGTTGCATGAGTATATCTCTGCTTGGTAATCATTACGATAGATAGAACTTGCTATTGTTGCCATTCTGCAAGGCGTCCCGTCAGTTCTGGGGAAAGAAAATGTAGATTGGACCTTGTGGCCATCGCAGAAGCTGAAAGTTGATCACAACTTTATGTGGTAATCCATTGCCTTGACAATGCCCGGGTTGTTCCTTGTTGTAGACCTTCTGATTACGTACTTGCAAATAAAGAATGACTGCAGCTAATTCTGAATTCGTCACTCTGCATTATCCATTTCTCGGCAATGTGATGTACTCGCTTAAAGATTCTATGCTCGTCTGTTGCAAGCTGACATGTCATATACCTCCTCTCTACTCATGTCTGTATGGTTTACTCTGATCTGCAAGACCCGTGGAGATTAGCAGTCTGTTCTGCGTTAGACCATTTCTATGCCTTGACTACTTCCAACTTGCATAGCAGCCTGCTATCTGATGTACCTCCGGCTTGCAGCTTACTGTTCCCACTTTACTCCCTGGGTCTGTGTCTTACAGTTCAGATCGCTGAGGGGAGATAGCTATAATACCGGCGGGCAGTCGGAACCACTGGAGTCCTGATAAGCTTTTTGTTTCTGGGCGAGAAGCAATAATCGGGCCGTTGTCGCGGAAAAAAGGGGGACGTCTGGTAGGAGTGCAGGGAAGACAATGATGGAGTGTTTCATTTCTTCTGGACACGCATGCCTTGATCGGATTTAAGTTGTATCAAATCCAGGTGAAGTGAATTGAAACTTTCTGGCTCAGGTAACTAGGTATAATGTATACTTTGTACTGCCTCTTTAGCTTCCATTTCTGATTCACGATTATGCCATCTTACTTGCTGTAAGCCCTATGTTTTACCAAAAACTAATGTTACCAAGGGTCTCTTGCCTGACAGTTTTGTCAGATTGTTATTTTGTACCCCCTGTGATTTTGAAGCTATCTGAGGGTGATTAAGCATTGTGATAGATAATAGACCTCAAAGTTGGGTCAGTCCAGATCCCAATATGATAAGAGCAGTGAGGTAGGTGGCTTGGGCAGGGGATCCTTGGTAACGTAAATTTTGGCACAGAACTGTACTGGCTTCAGAAGCATGACCGAACTGGAACTATAGTTCTTTGATGATGGTTGGAACTGTGAAATTCGGTACAGTTTCTTTTCCGGATCTTGAATTTTCTAGTCTAGGAATTCGGTCAAGGACGCTATAGAAGAGTACATTATGATTGCGCAGATCGGAAGGAAACGAGACGATTTGCTCTATCCTCGATCCTTTTTTTTGCTCACTCTACGTGACTAGCTATTACATGCTCGCCCGGTATGCTTACATCTTATGACTAATATCAAGTGAGATGGGATGTTTGTGTTTGTATCAACAGAGTGCATTCGTGCTTTTTAACGGCAGAGTGACAATATACGTAAATATCGGTCTAGCTGCTAGAAAGCTTCCACATTCCAATCATTCTTCGAGCGCGGCCCCGGCAGACAACTCGCGTCTCTCTTGACAAACTGGCCGTAGCTCTTGTCACCCACAACGCCCCCGTTGTCGCGGTCGTAGACGACCTTCCCCCGCAGAATCGTGTACCGCGGCCACTGCGTCATCGTGCACCCCTCGTAGGAAGTGTAGTCGACGTTGTGGTGCAGCATCTCGTTCTTCAGTTGGAATGGCGCCATGGACGGGTACCAGATCACCAGGTCCGCGTCCGACACGCCCGGCAGGAGTGCCCCCTTCCGCGGGTACAGCCCGTACAGGCGCGCCGGGTTGGTTGAGGTCAGCTCGACGAAGCGCTGGGGTGACAACCGGCCGGCGCCCCAGACCAGCGGCAGCCGCGTCTCGATGCCCGGGATGCCGTTGGGGATGGCGCGGAAGCGGCCGCAGGGGTGCTCCGCCGTGATGGCGGACTTCTTGCCCGTCTCTGTGTCGTCGTAGCGGAACGCGCAGTGGTCGGACGACAGAACGGTGAAGGTGCCGTTCTGCAGGCCCGTCCAGATGGCCTCGTGGTCCGCCTTGTCGCGCGGCGGCGGTGAGCAGACGCACTTGGCGCCCTCGAATCCCGGATGATCCAGGTCCTCCCGCGTCAGGAAGAGGTACTGCGGGCAGGTCTCGGCGTAGACGGGCAGACCGCGGGTCTGGGCGTCGCGGATGGCCCTGGCGGCGGGCGGCGCGGAGACGTGGACGATGAGGATCGGGGTGTCGACGAGCTCGCTCAGCACAATGGCGCGGTTGGTGGCCTCGGTCTCAATCAGCATGGGGTGCGAGCTGGCGTGGTACCGCGGCGCGAAGAGCCCGCTGGCCTCGAGCTGGCCCGTCATCCAGGTCAGCACGTCGCCGTTCTCCGCGTGCACCATTGTGGTGATGCCGTGCCTGCGCGCGGCCAGCAGGATGTCGAGGATCTCGCCGTCGCGCAGCTGCAGCGCCTCGTAGGTCATGTAGATCTTGAGCGAGGAGACGCCCTCGGCGCGCAGGGCGGCGAACTCCGACAGCATCTTCTCGCTGTGCGTGGAGATGAGCAGGTGGAAGCCGTAGTCGCAGTAGCAGCCCTTCGCCGCTCTAGCCTGGGTTTGTTTCAGCGCGTTCAGGAGGGATTTCTCCGTCTTCTCCTGCGGCGCGAAGGCGACGATGGTGGTCGTGCCGCCGGCGATGGCCGACTTGGATCCTGGAGGAGTCAGCAGGAACATGAGCTGCTCCTGGCTGCATACCAACCTGACTCGAAGGTATCGGACGACTTGCCCCTGCCGCCAAACAGGGCAGGCTCCTCGAGGTGGACATGGGCGTCAATGCCCCCGGGCTGGAATCTGTCAATGCATGTTCTGATAGAGAGTAGGGGATCACCTACCATCACATATCCCCCCTCCGCGTCGATGATCCTGCTGGCAGACACGCCCGCCAGAGCCCCGGTGGGCGCCAGCAGGGCGATCTTGCCGTCCTTGACGGCGATATCATAGCGGCCGACGTCCGCGGCTGTGACGGCGGTGCCGTTGACCACGAGCAGATCGTACGAGTCCATGGCCGGTCAAGGACTCTGCATCGGCACCTTGAGGCCTCAGGAGAAGCCCAGGCCTGTGCATGATATGAATCAGGCGCTTATCTCACTCCCATCTTATCGCGCAAGGACGGGGTGGCTATCTTATCGTCCCTCGTCGTCCCTGTCATGAAGCTCTGCTCTTATCGATCGACGTTGATAACGCTGCTCGGCTTCCCGATCGGGACGCACGGCTAGGGCAGGGCTCGAGCGTCATGTGACCGGTGCCGACATCCGAACGCCGTCGCGACGCCGTCTCGATCGTGGAGATGTTGGACCCCCGTCCGTTTGTGCTTTTTTTCGTCGGTTCCAGATCGCTCCGTCCACTGAGATGGCAGAGAATCTCGTCTTCACGCGGACTTACCGGACCCTTCGGACTTACCGGACCCTTCGGGGCGGCGCGCCGGTCCACTGGCGGGCCACTTATACATCCTGCCCTGTGCTGTCTGTGCTGGTGAATAGTGCTGTGAATAGCCGGAGCAGGTTTTTCTATATATCCGTTCCTTTTTGCCCCATGGAGCTGTCGCCGGGAGCTTTGGTGAAACCTGCGGTGAAGGGCGTGCAGGCGCATAGACCAGGATAATACCTAATATATATGAGTCAAGGACGACAACTCCATCTCCAGCTGGCTTGCCAAGGACTTCTCCCGAGCATGTAGACGCCGTTGCCGGCAATGAGCGATCTCAGCAAGACGACCAGGGCGGCATCTGGCCGCCCCGACGTGCCTCCCGCTCACCGCGTCTACTCGCCGCAGCATCTCGACGACCAGTCCATCTACCGCAGCGATGGCGGCAGCCAGCACGCGGGTGAAGATTCGAGGAGCGAAACATCAGGGTCCCTGGATGACGACGCCGTTGAGATCGGGGGTGATGCGCCTCCAGACCTCGAAGCCGGCCGTGTCGAGAAGACCCTCGAGAAGACGGTCTCCCGGAAGTCGCAGAAGGATCCGCGCCTGGTATGGTGACATCCTGGTTATATATGTTTCCGCTGGCTAACGATCCCAGGTCACCTGGAACGGCCCCGACGACCCCGAGAACCCCAAGAACTGGTCCATGAGGAAGAAGTGGGCGGCCACCGTCGTCGTCTCCTGCTTCACCTTCATCTCGCCCGTCTCCTCGTCCATGGTGGCGCCCGCCCTGGGCGCCATCGCCGCCGAGTTCGGTATCACCGCCAAGGTCGAGTCGCAGCTCACCCTGTCCGTCTTCATCCTCGCCTACGCCGTCGGGCCGCTCCTCCTCGGCCCGCTGTCCGAGACGTACGGCCGGGTGATCGTGCTGCAGCTGGCCAACCTGTTCTATCTCGTCTTCAACATCGCCTGCGGAGTCTCCCGGTCCAAGGGGCAGATGATCGCCTTTCGCTTTCTGTCGGGCCTGGGCGGCAGTGCCCCGTTGGCGGTACGTCCATCCTCCAGGTGCTTTTCCCTGTGACGCTCGAGCTGACGTTTCCAGATCGGCGGCGGAGTTCTGGGTGACTGCTTCAAGCCGGAGGAGCGGGGAAAGTCTGTCGCCATCTACAGTCTCGCGCCCCTGATCGGCCCGGCCGCAGGTCCCATCGCCGGCGGTTTCATCACGGAGCACACATCCTGGAGATGGGTGTTCTATGCCACGTCCATCGCGGACGCCGTCATCCAATGCGTCGGCTTCTTCCTCCTGCGCGAGACGCACGCCCCGACCATCCTGAGGAGGAAGGCTGCCAGAATGAGGAAGGAAACCGGGGATCCCAGCTGGCACACCGAGTTCGAGACCCCTGACCGCACCGTCCTCTCGGTCCTGCGCACGGCGCTCGTCCGTCCCTTCCGCCTGCTGGCCACGCAGCCCATCGTGCAGGTCCTGGCGGTCTACATGGCCTTCATGTACGGCATGATGTACCTGATGCTCTCGACCTTCCCGGTCCTCTGGACCAGCCCGGCTCACTACCACGAGTCGACCGGCATCGGCGGCCTCAACTACATCTCCCTGGGGCTGGGGTTCTGGCTGGGCTCGCAGATCTGCGCCCCGATGAACGACCGCATCTACCGCCGCCTGACCGCGCAGAACAACGGCGTCGGCAAGCCCGAGTTCCGCTGCCCGCTGATCGTGCTCGGCGCCGCCCTCACCCCCATCGGGCTCTTCATCTACGGCTGGACGGCCCAGTACGGCACGCACTGGATGGGGCCCAACGTCGGCGCGTGCCTCTTCGCCGCGGGCATCATCGTCTCGTTCCAGTGCATCCAGACATACATCGTCGACTCGTACACGCGCTTCGCGGCCAGCGCGCTGGCGGCCGCGACGGTGCTACGGTCGCTGGCCGGGTTCGGGTTCCCACTGTTCGCGCCGTCCCTGTATGAAGCGCTCGACTACGGCTGGGGGAACAGCCTGCTGGCCTTCGTGGCCGTCGGGATCGGCTGGCCCGCGCCGTTTCTGCTGTGGCGGTACGGCGAAAAGTTGCGGAAGATGAGTACATACGCGGCGAGCTAGTTGTGTTTCCGCCCAGAAAACCATATTTAGGGATAGAAAGTGAGAAGATAGAGAGAGGGGGGGTCCCGTTTTATAATAGAGTTTCCTCCATTTGACTGGAAGCATGTCCGCGTTGCATGTTTCGAGCAAAGACGACCTAATGACCATGATTTACGCATTCGGACGCGCAGATGTGGGCAACGACTGAGTTCAGCTCTGAGATACCGATCCGAGTCTCCTCTTCCTCCTCTTCTCCTTCGCTGCCATCCAAGGGCCTGGGCCCTGCTACAACTCGAGACCCCTGATCGATTCAGTTTGAGTGGTTCTATGCCTGGGAGCGCCGTGTTTTTTTTTTTTTTTTTTCTCGTATAGATAGACAGGAGTTGATTATTCCCATTGTGTATCGGGCCGGCGTCTTGTACAGTACAGCACGTGCGGGTCTTGTTGGGTAGATAGATGACTGAGTAGAAGTGCTAGTTCCTAATGGCCGTGGAGGTATAGCTTGTGTCTACACCACACATGATTGGACAGGTCCGTACTTTTCTATTTCTGTACAGGAGAATGGGCCTTTCTGTAAACCTGGTATATTGAAATCCAAAGGATTTTCCTGGTCGCCGCTCTTCTTCTCGCGCGCCTTAGTATTCTTCGACCCTTGGCGAGCAAGGGCATGTCTGTCTGTCTGTCTGTCTGTCTGCCGTGTGTAGCCGCCTGGGGACGTGTTTGATATGTCAAATCTGTATGCAGTTTTGCCGTCCGCCAGGCTCGATGAATTGAGATTCTTAATCCCGGTTAGAGCGCTCTGGTTTGAACAAAATGACATGACCTAAGTATGCTTATTCCCTTGGAGACAGTACCGTAGAGCCGGACAATGCTCCTGAAGAGTGCACGGCGTCACAGATCCGATTCTGTCTGCTTTCTTGCCGGTTTCTGGATGTGCTAGATCGCCGTCCTGGTATCTGTCTTCAGGGTGAATTTGTTTTTAGATGCCTTTCCATGTGCATGCTGTTGGTGTGATGTTGCCATATGTAGTATATGTCTGCGATATATATTTTGCAGCGGCTCGGACCGCTCCGTACTCGGCTCGACGCCGAAGGGGCTAGATAGATGTTTGCGCAGCCACTGCCACGCTGTAAATATACCTCATGCTCGACAGGAGAGAAAAGATTCCACGGCTAATTTAACCAGTATAATATATCAGCCGCAGCTGTGCATCCCACACACCGACCAGATTGGACATGTCTCGACAGAAGTGGTTGTCGGGTCCACTCGGCATCACCGTTTCCCGATCGAGAAAAACTTTTCACGCCCCCAAGTGCCAAGAAAATGGGCTCGTGGTTTAGTGGTATAATACCCCCTTAGCATGGGGGTGGTCCGGGGTTCGATTCCCCGCGAGTCCATGAGATCTAAAAACAAGACCTTGGTCGGGTTTTCTTTTTGCGCCTTTTCTCGTGCCTTTCATGCGCTTGTGCTTTTATACTTCGATCTTCCAATGTTGGCCGTCCGACTTGAGCAGCACGAGTCCGCTGTCGACGATAGATGGATGGGATTAATCTTGGAGGTCAGTCTAGAAAGCCATGGCAGGGAGGATTTCTCTAGTCGAGTAGATAATTCCGGGACAAGTGTACGGAGTAGAGAGAAGGATACTACTGCTGTAGTCTTCGATCTGCTAGCTAAGTCTTTGCAACGTTGATCCGCCCGCCAAGTGATAATGGTAATATCTCCAGCAGCTCGCGGACGAGCCTCGTGAAGCCTAGGGGCGAGGGAGGGAGGCAGTTGTCATGAAACTACTGTCACACGAGGCTTGCTTCCTGCTGACGGACTATTTGCAGGTCTAGACAGAGCATCGTGTGTATATTAAGATTGCAGGGGCTGGTATCATGGTACTATATATATCATCTAGATACGGCAGAATAAGTCGATCTCCGGCTCGGGATATAGATATGTACAGTACGCATCCCCTCGACGGTCAGGCATTCGGCCACGTCTTGGCAAGTCGCTTGATACTCGGATATAGTAGTGACGAACACCATATTCAACGCATGTAACACAATCACAGACTCCTGTACGCGGACTTGGAAATGGAAACGTCAGCCACAGGAGTATACTGCATCTATGGAATGAAAAGACGGCCTCGACGGGCCGATAGAGAGTGGAGCGCCAGATAGGTATCGAGATATGTATAAGCCGTAAAGAACGATTGGAGAGGGAGCGCCCTCCGCATCAGCCGCAACGGGCCGGCGGTCCGGACAGCAATCCCCGCACGCGGTCAGTCGCTATGGAGGCGAGTCGCGCAGCGGACTTGTAGGGGGAGGGGGTGACAACAATCCGGATGGCTGGACTTCTCGAAGGTTGCGGCCTCTGCACTTAGCCCGGGAATGCACTTCCTTTGATCTGTCTGTTGTCGGAAGCGCAAACAACAACAAGAGCACTAGTGGTCTAGTGGTAGAATTCATCGTTGCCATCGATGAGGCCCGCGTTCGATTCGCGGCTAGTGCAGCACGAGCCCCGCGTGAGCGGGGATCTCTTTTTCCGTCCCGGATTTAGCCGGTATCGGGAGGAACATTATTCTTTTTAACCTTCTCCGAGCCAGTGCTTTTATCCTGCCCGAGTCGGATGTTTCTCCTGAGCAGGTTTGCCCAGGGAAGCGGGGACGGTGGAGTGAGAGAGGGGTGCCAGTTTGTGGCCTGCACGCAGGCGGTGACTGGGAGAGGTTGATGTCTTGGCGCCAAGAACTCAAGCTTTACGGACCACGGAGTACTCCTTTCCGATCAACATTCGCGATCGATCTGCTGACTGCGTGGACGAAAACTGATTACAACCACTTCCATTATTACGCATTCATACTACATACTGCATCATTACCATGGCATGACGCATGCAATCATGTACAGCGTGTGATATATATATCCAACGAGAACGACAGATTACGCCTCCTGGTGCACGACCTCGGCCTTGTCGGTGTAGCCCATCTCGGCGGCAAAGGTGCTGTGCGGCTTCCACTTGGACGAGGTGCGCGGGGTGGTCTCCTCCATCATCTTGTCGACCTGCTCGAGGGTGAGGCCCTTGGTCTCGGGGATGAGCATGTAGGCGTAGACGAAGGCGCAGGCGCAGAGCGAGCCCCAGATGAAGAAGACCTTGGGGCCGAGGTTGCCCTCGTCGGCGCCGACCATGTAGGGCGTGATGATGGCGATGATCTGGCGGCGTTAGTGGATATCAACACGAAAAGGAAAAAAAAAAGAAATGGACATACGCAGTTCCAGAGCCAGTTGGAGGCGGTGGACAGGGCGACGCCGCGCGCGCGGATGGGCAGGGGGAAGATCTCGCCGATGACGACCCAGGCGCCGGGCCCCCAGGTGCTGGCGAAGAAGAAGATGTAGACGCAGATGAAGGCGATCATGGCGCTGACGGCCTTGGGGTCGGTGCCGTCGGTGACGCCGACGATGGCGACGATGAACTGGCAGATGACCATGCCCAGAGCGCCCCAGATGAGCAGGGGGCGGCGGCCGAACTTCTCGACGGTCCAGAAGGAGACGGGGGTGGAGCAGACGTTGACGATGGTGGTGATCATGCTGATGAGGAAGGGGTTCTTGATGGTGCCCAGCGTCTGGAAGAAGGTGGTGCCGAAGTAGAAGACGAAATTGACGCCGGTCCACCTGGGGCCATCAGCAATCTATCACCATGAAAACGGAGAGGAAAGGGGGACGCACTGCTGCATCATCTGCAGGGAGGTGCCGAGGACGGTGCGGCGGACGTTGCTGTTGGCCTTGAAGAGGCTGCCCTTGAAGCAGTTGAGCCAGCTGGTGAAGTAGCCGCCCTGGGGGATGACCTGCAGCTCGTACTCGTGGTTGGCGACGATCTCGGCCAGCTCCTGCTGGATGTACTCCGAGTCCTGGGGCTGGCCGCGGACGCGCGAGAGGACCTGGGCGGCGCGGTCGAGGTCGCCCTTCTTGACGAAGTAGCGGGGCGACTCGGGCAGGAGGAAGAGACCAAAGGCGAGGATGAGGGCCCAGGCCATCTGGAGGGCGATGGGGATGCGGTAGGAGCCCGAGTCGTCGCGCTTCTCGGTGCCGTAGTCGACGCACGAGGCGAGCATGAGGCCGATGGTGATGCAGAACTGGTAGCCGGAGACGATGGCGCCGCGCACCTTGCGGGGGGCGATCTCGGACATGTACAGGATGATGATCGCTATCTCCGTCAGCAATCGCTCTTCATCTGAAACGGTCCGAACATACCCGACACGAAGCCGACACCGAAGCCGGCGATCAGACGGCCGGCGACGAGCAGGCCGAGGCCGGCGGAGGCGGTCTGCAGGACGACGCCGACGATGAAAACGCCGCAGCCGGCGATGATGGTGGTGCGGCGGCCGAACCAGTCGGCCAGGTCACCGGCGATGAGGGCGCCGAAGAAGGTGCCGGCGGAGAGGATGGAGGTGATGAGCGACTTCTTCCACGACTTGACGGCGAATTGATCGGCGGGCGTGGTGGCGGGGTCCTACGCATGTCAGCGCCCATCCATCTCACGGATAGAAAGAGGGAGACCGACCAGGCCCTCGAGGGTCTGGATGAAGTAGGACATGCCCATGACGCCGTTGATGTAGCCCGAGTCGTAGCCGAAGAAGATGCCTCCGAAGGCGGCGAAGGCGCACATGAGGTAGGCCTTGACGGTGACGGGGGCCTCGACGCGGGCCGCGTCGGCCGTGGCCGCGATGGCAGACCGGGACTTATCCATGATGGCGGGGAACAGACCCTACGAGACACTCTATCCAGGAAGAAGACGGGAGCGGGATGGGGAGAAAGGAGCGGAGGAGGAGAGGGGGGAGGCACTCTATATACCCTGGGTGCACCTGCCCGGGCGGGCAGCCGTCGACGTTTTTTCCCCCTCGCCGTCTCTCGAGCCTAGAACGCCCGTGTGCACGCAGGAACGCCGGCGCAAACCCGGCGCTGTGAGTGGCCATGCGACTCTCCAGGTTCTTCTCCATTGGCCCGGGGTGCGCTGGGACCGCCTGGGCGACGGGGGCCGGGGCGCGCGGCCAATGACACGCCTCCCGCCATGTAACGGTGCCTTCCAGAACCGGAGCCACGCGCTGAGCGGGCCAATGAGGGGCTGCCGCGCTAGCGTGTCCGCGGTTCGCATCTCCGCGTTGGGCACCCCGCGGGGAGTCTGGGCGCGGGCGCACGCGCCACTGCGACGCTGCCGTCCCTCGCCCACGGTCCTGCCGTCAGCGGTCGGCCAGACCTTCCCCCCTCTCTCCCCCTCCCATCCTGCCAAGTCGGGGCCCAGCCGGGCCCAGACAGGCAGAAAAGCCTGCTCGTGTCCGACCGCGCGTCCTCGACGGCCCCCACCACACCCCCCGGCCCGTGCACGGTTTTTTTTTCTCTCCTGCTCACCGGTTTCGACAGGGACCGGACGACAGGAAAACGTGGCGCTCGGTCTCGGCCGACCAGGAGACTCGTCTGCTGCTGCACGCCAACCAGGGCCCGATCGCTGGCATCCCCACCGCCTGAAACATCCTCCGCAGGCCAGGCAGGTGGTCTGTTGGGGTTGACCGTGGCATGATCCGGGGTTGGGGACCGACGACACGGCCTGCCCTCGGACCACGATGCCAGCTTTGGTGCGACGGCCGGCCGGTTCCACGGCGCTCACGTGTCCGACCCGCTGCTGGGCCGTCTGCACACCCCGGTGACCGGTCTGAGCACTTGCTCTCGAGGACGACGGCTGCCGTCTTCCTGGGGAGCTGGACGCCCGTTTCGGTCGGACGGGATCATGCCCGGGTCCCGGACGGAGCTCTACGCCTTCCACTCTCCAGGAGTGCCTTTTCCCTGTAACGACAGGCCTAGATAACTAGACCTAAAAGGGCCGTTGGTTTATCTTGAAGACGAGAAACAAGGGGGTGAGCAATATAATAATGAGAATTAGCCTGTGTTACTAGCAAAACCTATATATCGGATTGCTGCGTGAGTCGACCACGAGGGTCGGAATCTGTCTGAAAGGAGCGTCTTTATATACATGGTGTCTTCCTGGGTCTCCGAGGCTTGTGGAATGGTTCATAATCTTAAATCATTGGATCAGTAGGATTCTGAACTGATCCTCTGATCCCCGGATCAGTTGGATCAGTATGCCAAGAATTGATCGCACTGACCCAGTCACATGACTGTTCCGGAAATAAGTAATTCCGTCATCCGACTAGGATCTAGCGATGCCTTTGTAACGTTCCCCCTCGTTTTTTTTTTTTTTTTTTTTTTTTTTTTTTTTTTTTTTTTTTTTTTTTTTTTTTTTTTTACTCTCTTCTCTCGAACCCGACTTTCTCTCCGGTTTCTCTGCAGTGGCAGTCATCGTGGTTACGGATCTACAGGCCCATGTCAGCCGGATTGCGTCGATGCTGACGGAGCAACCACTCTCCGCCTCGGGAGCTGCATCGTCTGGTCACGGCTCGGGCTCCATGTCCATCACGTGAAGTGATATCACGGGATCTCCATCCAGCGGCCTCTCGGCCAGGACGTCGCGTGTGCTGAAGGAGCAAGAGTTAAAAGCTTCGTTTCTGCCCTACTGCTTCATCATCGATGACAGCGAAAGGTACCCCAGACCCCCCCCGTTCGCGTCCCGCGGGCCATCTCCCGCCCCCCGCGTCGACACCTGGTATCCCAGCGCCTGCGCGTTCGCCTCCGCGTCCACGCTCTGCACCGTCGTCTCCCGCGTCACCATGATCCCCTCCGACGACGGCCGCAGCATGACCTGCTCGTCGCTCTCCCCCTTCGTCTCCGTCGGCAGCGACAGCGGGTGCGGGTACCGGTGGCTGCGCCGCCGCGAGTCCCGCGCCTCGTCCGCCGACAGCGCGTCCGCCGGCGACGACCCGTCCGACACCGAGAAGGGATACAGCCCCGTCCGCCGCAGCAGACGCCGCGCCAGCGGGTAGATCATGGGGATGTTGTTGATCGCGACCGCCACGAACGACTCGCGGCACGCCCAGCTGCCGGCCTGCTGGGCGCCGTTGTTGCCGGCCTGCTACATATGTCATGAGGGCGTTTCCACGAGACGTCCCGGGCCATGTGGACAGCGGGCTTACCGTGAGGATCCAGACGCAGCGGAGGATTCCCGCCGCCATGACAAAGATGCCCCCGCTGAACAGGACCGTCAGGGCGATCTTCCGGCGCAGTCGAAGACGTGCCTTCCAGAGCATCTACGCGGACCTCAGCGCGGACCCGGATTTTTCTTTCCAGATTTGTCTCTATAGGAAAGACATACCGGTGCGGGGATCAGCAGCAGGTAGACGTCCGTCGCCACATTCAGCACCACCGTCACGTACACGTTGATCTTCGAGATCGCCGGCTGACAGAAATCTGGCCCAGTTAACATGGCGGCAGACCACAGCCTGGGAGGAGACGTACTTCCGGGGTCCGGGTAAATCTGCCAGTTCCTGTGCAGGGGGCGGCAGCCCAGCAGGATGGACGAGATGGTCGCCACGTACGTCGCCGCGATCATGACGTACGCGATGCGGATCCGCGTCTTCATGTGTCTCAGTCCGTCTCTAGCATCCGAGGGATCAGGAACCCGTGCCACACGGTCTCTCCCCGGTTTAGCACGACTTGAATGCAGCGGTTGGACGACTCACGTCAGCCGGGAGTAGGAAACGGCCATGCATGTCTTCAGCAGCCAGAGCAGCAGCGTGTACAGGGACCATCCGACGACCTGGGTCTTGGAGCCCCCGACCCGTAGCTGGTACTCGCGCGAGGTGGGATCGAGGGCTGCGCGCTGCTCCGGCGTCATGGCGTTGTTGGCCAGCCCGTAGTACCTGGCCCCGACGATGTACGCCGCAGCGGTCTCGAAGCCGTACACGACCTGGATTTTTAGCCGGCGTTTCGCGGAACGACCGTGTCGACAGGACTTACCATCGCGAGAGGCATCAGGTAATCGTCCAGCTGAAAGTTGGCCGGCCCGGCCAAGGTCCACCGGGCGTAGGTGCGGAGGGCGGCCAGGAGGACGGCCACGCCCAGGAGAGAGAAGGCCTCGGCCACGAAATCATCCATGGTCGCTGTTGTCTGGACCGCATGCCGACTGGAGGAGGAGCATCGAGGGACGTCTTAAAAACCTCTCCCAGCATCCTCCTGTGGCCCCATCCATCCGCGTCCCCGGTAGTCGAGAGCCCAGGAGCACTACTATCCGGGCTCTGTACGACCCTGGGGATAAAGCACCGCATGGATTGCAGAGACGAGTTCTGGTTATCAATAGCTCTGAACGTAGCCCTCTCATCGGGTCTCTGCACGACATAGCAAAGAGCATTGCGAACCAGACGCCTGTAGATTTGTCATGTAGTACGGGTACATCGCACCGCCGTCCTTTCTACGTATCTATTGATCCTGCCCCGCAGACCCGGGATTGGCATTTGTTTCCGGAGGGCTGCTCTCCACTCGGGATGCCACCACCATCGCGATGTTCACAGCCATCATGTGAATGTCTTCAAATTTGTCTGTTCACGGTTCTTGCGAATGTCAACCGTGGGAATTCAACCTGTCCTGCTGTCCCGGTTGTCGAGTCGAGTCGCTCGTGAACCGCGGCCCCTGATCTGCGCCGTTGACATCTGCAACCAGCCGCCGAGTACTACCACCAACGCGACGACGCCTCGGCCACCGTGATCGATAGATGGTCTTCCTCGTCGTGATGCCACATAGCAGGCTTTCAGACCGTCATGCGGCCGGCCGAAGCGGTGCACCGGCTGTCATGCTGCCCCCAGGGACCGCCGTTCAAGGCTTTGCGCCGCGTCGGTGCCGCCCGCAGGAGCGAGGGTGCGCGGGAAGGCCCGTCGGCCGTCACACTCTCCAACTGCCAACGCCTCGACCAGCCATCTCACATCAGATGAGTGCGGCAGACAACAGACGAATCGATGCGACCCTATACTTTGATACCTCAGCCCGTTGCGGAGCTACTGCGGTTCAGGTTGCGCGCTTCTGACACTTTTTCTTACGCGAATGGCCAGGTCCGCGCTGCACTACACTTTACCTGGGAAGCAGTCCAATCCCCATGACAGAGCTTCGAGCAGCAGAGCCTTGGTCTTTCGAACAAGCACCGCGCCGTTCCTGGCTCCCACGCTGCTTCAAACGCCCAGATCACGGACCATGTGTGCATGGCGTGTCAGCAGCGCTACTGGCACATGCCGCCAATCGTGCAGGGGTCGGGGAAGGGAAAGCGTGCGCTAGCTCCTGGGGCCAGAACTTCGAATCTGGACCAAGCACGACGATCGTCTAAGCTGGCGGGGGGAAGAGCTTGTTGTCTGTGCTTGCTGCTGGCGCTTGCGCTCGAGAGCAGTCGGTATAACTGTCTCGGTTTCCCCGTTCGTCTTTGTCTTTCTTGGGACTCCTATCATCCACAGGCAAAGACAAAGACAATGTCAGCGGAAAGGGTTGACCTCGTGGTGATTGGCGCAGGTGGGCTGGATTCTTGCGGTCCCTGTCGCCGTCCGATATGTCGCATTCCCTAACGTTCAGCAGGATGGCACGGCCTCGCGGCTGCCAAAACCTTCCTCGAGGTCAATCCCACAAGCAACGTCGTCCTTCTGGACGCTGGGTCGTCCGTTGGGGGTGTCTGGGCCAAGGAGCGCCTCTACGTGGGACTCAAATCCAATAACATGCTGGGGACCTACGAATACAGCGACTTTCCCATGGACGAGGCGACCTTTGGGGTTAAACCGGGCCAACATATCCCCGGCGAAGTCATTCAATCCTACCTGGAGAGGTACACGGAGCACTTCGGATTCGCTGATCGGATCCGCTTGAACTCCAAGGTCGAGAGCGCGGAACGCAGACCGGACGGCACATGGCGCCTGACGGTCACCCAGACTCACGGCGAGGGATCTCGCACCGTGACGCTGGACGCGCGCAAGTTGACCGTGGCGACCGGCATCACGTCACAGCCCTTCCTGCCCGCATTCGAGGGGCAGGACAGCTTTGGCGCTCCAATCCTCCACTGCCGCCATTTTGCGGCGCGTGAAAAGGAGGTGTTACGGCCGGGGAAGCGTGTATCCGTGTTCGGGGGCACAAAGTCGGCCTGGGACGCAGCATACGCTTGTGCCGCCTCGGGTGTGCACGTCGACTGGATCATTAGAGAGTCCGGCCACGGACCCATCTGGATGGCTCCCCCGTACGTTACACCGCTGAAGAAGTGGCTGGAAAAGCTGGTCACCACCCGATTTCTCACATGGTTCAGCCCCTGCATCTGGGGCGAGGCCGATGGGTTTGGGATGGTCCGCCGTCTGCTCCACGGGACCTGGCTTGGCCGGAAGATCGTGGATGCCTTCTGGGCAATCCTAGCCAACGATGTCGTCCAGTTGAACGGATATGACAAGCATCCGGAGACGAAGAAGCTCAAGCCGTGGATCAGTCCGTTCTGGACCGCCGCCTCGCTCAGCATCCTCAACTATCCCACAGACTTTTTCGACTACGTGAGGAACGGCGTCATAAAGATCCACATCGCCGACATCGTCAGTCTGTCGGACAAGACGGTGCATCTGTCCACCGGCGACGCGCTCCCAACGAGCGCTCTGATCTGCTCGACCGGGTGGAAGGCTACTCCCAATGTGAAGTTCCTCCCCGCGGGTATCGATCGAGAGCTTGGCTTCCCATGGAGCGAGGATCCGCTGGACGAGAACCTGGTCAAGAGAGCTGACCGGGAAATACTGCGCCGCTTCCCGCGGCTCCGAGAGCAGCCCGTCCCCAATCCGAAGTACAAACCCCTCGCGAAGGACGAGGCGGCCGCCGCTCCCCACCCTTTCCGGCTGACGCGATTCATGATCCCGCCGTCGATGATCGGAGAGAGGTCCATCGCGTTTCTGGGCATCACGATGACCATCAACACCCCTCTGATCGCCCAGGCGCAGGCGTTGTGGACGACGGCTTACTTCAACGACCAGCTGCCCGTCGTGCCCACCGAGCGGTGTCCTTCCGACGGCGCGAAGGGTGGACATGATCAACGTCCAGAGAGGCCATCGGACCAGGACGACCTCCTGTGGGAAACTGCGCTGAGCACGGAATTCGGCAAGTTCAGATACCCCGGTGGCTTTGGCAAGCGGAACCCGGACTTCGTCTTCGATGCCCTTCCCTACCTGGACCTGCTCCTGACGGACTTGGGGCTTCGGACGCACAGAAAATCAGGCCTCCTTGCGGAGTGCTTTGAGCCGTACGGCCCGGAGGACTATCGCGGCCTTGTTGACGAGTGGAAGAAGAAGGCAAGATTGGACGAGGTGGCAGGTATGCTTTCTTTTTCTACCGTGAGAACCGCCTTGCCTGACATCCTACCAGGGTAGTTAATTCACATCGGCCGCTGGTTTCCAAACCGGTAATATCGCGCTGGACTGCTCACGATTCCCCCGGTTCTCCCGTCCCATAAAAAATGGAGGGTGTAGGTTCTTGTCATGATTGCTGTGTAGGCTATTTTGATTTCAGTCAGAAAAGTGCCCATGTATGGTTCTCTTTGGGAATCTCTTTGTGATTCTACAAAAATATGTACCTGCGCTCTCCCAATCTATTCCGTTTTCTTCTTGGATAGAATCTCTTTTCTCTTTCAGATATATTTGGTTCTGTGCCGCAGCGAGTGCAGCTCTGTTGGAAATCCGTCTATGCTTATACCACCAGCGCGACTGCCCGAGCGTATCTTGCACCTACACATGTAGCACAGACTAGTAACTGAATAGATGCACAGAACATCGATAAGCTTCTGATGTGCCAGCTCTGTTGCCGAGGCAGGTCGCATGGGCTGCAATGGATGGATTGGGATGCTTGTTGCACATAGCACCTGCATTTGTTGTTTTAATAGGTCAAGATGGGTAAACCACTACTTTCAGCTGCAGAGCAAATTGAAATCCTCGAAGCTTGGGAATTTTATTTTGACATGTCTTCAAACAGTTGCACAGAAGTAATCAGCAAGAAACAATAAGGGTTCTTAAAGAGTCTCAGCGGCTTTTCAAAGATATCACTCCTAATTAAGCTTAAATATGATTATATTAATTGGTTTCTTATAAATCCGGGGTATCTCCATACCCGAATATCTCAAGACAGTTTAAGCCCAACTCGACAGGAACTAGTGGATCATGAAGCTATTGCTTTGATGAAGTCACGTGCGCTACAGGGTCTTTCTGTATACAGCTCTATGCATCTCCATATTAAGGAGAACAGGATATCTAAACCATTCCTATCCAAAGTGCAATCATAAACAGTTCGGACAGAAGATCAATAATGCGAACCGAAGCTCTTCTCAAGGTGATGACCCAAACGGCACCGCGACCACCCTGCCGCCATGCACGGTCACATCTTCCTGCAGGATCCCTCCACTCGTCGTGACGTAGAGCGTCGACGCATCGATCGGGGTGCGCCCCCACGCCGCGGATGTGCTGCCGAGGATCGCAGGCGCATCCGTCACGACGCTCACGTTGCGGCCGTCACGCGAGACTCTGGTCAACCGGTTCGAACCCGCGACGTACGCGTCGCCGCGGCGGTCGAGCGCAAAATCGTCCGGCTCGGCGGTCAGGTTGGCGACGATCTCGTACGGACCAGCCGGCCGGCCGCTGGTGCGGTCGATCGCGACCCTGTTGAACGTCTTGCGCGACGCGTTGTCGAAGTAGAGATATCTCCCGAACGCGTGGAGCCCGTTGATGCCCAGGCCGCTGCTGTTGGCCGGCGGCGCCATGCTCGAGTCTGCCAGCAGTTTTGCGGACTCGCCGCTCTGGGCATCAACGGACCAGACGGCGGCGAGGACCGAGTCCGCGATGAGGAGGAGCGTTCTGTCCTTCTCCTTCTTCCCGTCGTCGGCATCATCGTCCAACTTGAGGGCCGTCATGCCGTTGGGTGCGTATGCCTCTGGGATCTGCGCGATGAGCTCGACGAACAGCTTGTCGAGCCCCTCGCGCAGGTCGACCCGCCACACCTCGAAGGATCCGGGCGTGACTGCGAATGTCGGTATCACCGACAGGTTCCCGGCCACGACGGCGAAGACGTCCGGTTCGATCTCGACGATGCCCGTGAGCGCGGTCTTGTCGGGCCAGGTGTGGATGGCGGTCGCTCTGTTATCTGCTCGGTCCGTGAAGGGGTCGATCTGCCACAGCGTGGGCTGGGGGTGGATGACCGTGGTCAGGATCCGGCCGTTGGACCGCACGGCCAGGTTCTCGACCCAGGTCCCGTTGGGGAATTCCCATATCGTCGTGGTCGAGATGTTGTGTCCTCCTGTATGCCAAGGGAACGCTGCAGTGTTGACAGCGCCGAGGCCGAAGAAGGCGGCTGCCTGGAGAAGGTTGCGCAGGCGGACCATGGTGGGAGTGGATCAGAAAAGTACAGTACTTAGAAAGAACAACATGTAGAAAGCAAATAGGCCAGCCGGTATATAATAGGTACAAAGTTTCCATGGCTTCTTTCGCGATTTTGATCGTCATCGATATACTCCGGCATGCCACATCATGGGCGGCCTTAGAGATGCCCAAAGGAGGAGGATCTGCACATTTAGGCCGGAGCCTAAAGAACAAGCCTCTCTGCCGTGCATGCACCTGCGGACTCAGCCGCAGCATCTCAAAGCCAATTAGCCATGAGCTAAGCTTTTTGCTGTCGCCTAGGCCTCTGACAAGCATCTGTCGAGGCGGCTCACCTGGCGTGATTCAAGCCCCTGAGGTCCAGGGGAATGAGAATTGTGGATTGCGGAGAGCCCAAGAGAGAGTGCCATATCACGCAAGACGTACTCAGTGCTGCGTGGCCTGCTCTCTGAAGTCGCTGGTAGGGCGAGAGATCAGACTTGAAAACATCCGTGAGCTGCTTGACGATCGTCTACCCCGAGCCGATGCCCACAAACCGTGTCCGTGCTTCTGCGGAAAGTAGTCTCATTGACATAGAGTTCCGCTGATGTGGTATCAAACAATTAACGGGGTAAGGATCCAGGAGAATAAAATATATATGGCGAGTCTTGATTGCTCAGCTCCACTTGGCCTGCGCTCTCGCGGCTTGCGAGGGGTTCAGTTTCCACAACATGTTCCACTTGTCCCTGCGATGGTCCGACACGGGCTGGGAATTCTGTACTTGTCGAGTTCCAGGATGGGTGTCAACATGATAATTGTCCCTGATGCAAAGCGGACAGTAGTCTCTTGGTGAAGGAAGACGGTCTTCAGGAGGTTAAGATCCGTCTCCCTATGCCGTTTAGCAGTTGTATTACGCAAGACAATCAAAGCCAAAACTTGAACGGTCCATTGCAATTTCTTCATCCCGTGTCAGAATGCTGAACCTCGAAAACTGTCATGGCCGACTGCCTGATCCCAAACACGCGGGTATCAACACAAGTGTAAGAGATTCTCAGGCATCTGCAGCAGGCGGATTGAGCCAGAAACATCGGATATAGTCACCCGTCGGCGGCTTGCCTGCCTTGAAGTCCAGACATTCAGAGTTGCTGGATTGGAGTACAATACTGTTGCTGCATGTCAAATGTTCCGAGTGCTGGTACTGAGTGGTCTCTGTCGATACATAGCCCACAGAGAACCTGACCTTTCCGTGTCGCACGTCTTGTAAGAACCATCACAGTCGACACGAACTTAATCTAGTTCGATCAATTGGATCAAGATGCACGTCCTTGTAGAGTTTCTGAGCGAGTTATGCAACATGTGCGGTTTTGTGTGTGTCCTTCCGCTTATGTTCACCCTGACGTCATTTGTCCCGACAACCATAAGAGAGCGAGCGATGGGAGCAGGGCAAGGGCCGTGCTGTTGAAATGTCCAGATGCTCGCCAGGATGCAGTATCTGACATCAAGGGAACCTCTGAGATTGCAGTAGGCTGTAGGAACTCCTGTGCGGTCTCCAGAATTCCAGAAACCTCCAAGCCTTTTTTAAAGCCGAAGTGCGCCCTTGCACATTTACCAAGCCACCACGATCATACATCTTCTCTTCACAAATCCTGCAACAGCCTCACCTCATAAGCCCACCGCTGCATTCAGATCACAGATCGATCGATGATATCGACAACTCGGGCTCAAGTGCTCTCCTGATCCAGCAGACATGGCCGAACAATGCAAGCAGGAGCCCCACCAGCGCCAACCCCTCAAGGAGCCGCTGAAGAAGCGGGCAGTGGTGTCATCGTTTATCTTCAAGTTTCCTGAAGACGGAAAAGGGAAGCCCCTTGTTGCACTATTCAGGAGGAGCGGCAAGGTAAACACGTATCGGTGAGTGAGAGTCTTCATTGCATTTCCGCCTTGGTGCTGTTGGAGAGCCAGCGGTTGCGTACGCAAGCGCGAAGGTAAACTTCCTTGGAGTCTTTGCTCTGTCTTTAAGTGACTACCTCCGGCAGTCCCGGCGGGGTCCCGGATACGTTTCGCCATCTTTGCGGACGTCTTTCATAGTTGTAGAGTGTCTTGATCATGTCTCATTGGATCTGTTATCTGATTACCCATCTTTGCGTCTGAAAGGCTACATTGCATGTATAATATCTTGATCCTCATTGCACTCGCTTCTATGTGGAAGCACTGTCATTCTAACCGCTCCATTCGAATAGCCACCACCTGGCCCCGATATCGGGAAGCATTGATATCAACGACACCAATCCCGTAGCTACGGCGTGGCGTGAGATCGAGGAGGAGACGAAGCTTCTACCTTCCTCTCTCACTCTTTTCCGTCAAGGGAAGCCATACTCCTTTAGCGACCCCTCTGTCGGCCGTGAATGGACCATCAACCCCTTTGCCTTTATGCTCCGGAGCAAAGCCGAAGGAGGACAGGGAGAGGAAGGCATTCAAATAGACTGGGAACATGAGGGCTGGGAGTGGTATGATCCAGATGATGTCGTGGATCGAGAGGAATTTGGAGGTGTGCCGCGCTTGAAGGAGAGCTTGCGAAGAGTCTGGTTTGAAGGGGACATAGGGGAACGGGCAGGAAGAATCTTAGCAGCTGGGCTGCACAGGCTACAGACGGACCATGAGAGCGGATCGCGAGAGCTGGCGGGGTTCGCCTTGGCCGTGTTTAAAGACGTGATCGCGGAGATGGGAGAGGACGTTACTGACAGCAGATGGTGGGAGAAGGTCAGGATGGCTGGCTGGCATCTGTGGAAGAACGGGAGGGAGAGCATGGGTGCCGCCATTCTGAACGTCGTCATTGCTGTCCTGACCGATATCGAGGCAATCCGTCTCGATAGCGAAGGGGGCAAGCGGGACCGTATCCTCGCTGCTGTCGACAGCCTTATCACGAAGCGCAAGTCGACGACTGCTCGCATCACCGAGGCCTTTGCGTCCTATCTCCAAACAAATTTCGTTTCCGCTGAGGATTCCAAGTCAACCATAACCATTCTCACCCTCTCATCCAGCTCAACAATCAGAGCTTGCCTGCTTCATGTCTGCAGGTCTTTGGATATGCAAACGCTTGACCTTCGCATCCTGGAATCCCGACCGCTCTGCGAAGGCGTCAGCGCAGCTTCCTCTATCCTCTCCGAGTTGAATTCTCAACCGCAGTCGCGCGCTACTCCCAAGATCAAAATAACCGTCTATACCGACGCCGCCGCCGCTATAGCCTCAACAAATCTCGACATCCTCCTCCTGGGCGCGGACCGCATTGCCAGCTCCGGTCATGTCAGCAACAAGACTGGCTCCCTGCCCACCGTGCTAAGCGCGAAATACACTTCCCCGGCAGTGAAAGTTGTTGTTCTTAGCGAGTTGGAAAAAGTAGCTGAACCGGGTGAAGCGGGCGCTCAGGCCGCTGAGGAAAGCGATCCCGCTGAGGTTATAAGAGGATGGCGAGTCGAGGGCGTAAAAGGTGTGGATGTCATCGAGCAAGCATTGTCAGAGATTAGAGATTCAACTCCTCCAAAGGCAGGCGAAGAAGCAAGCATAACACTGGAGGTTAAAAATGTCTATTTTGAGTGGACTCCACCAAAGCTGGTAGATGCATATGTCTGTGAAGAAGGTATCTGGAATGCTTCAAGTATCAGAGAGAGATCAATGTGGGTTGGGAAACAACTGGAGAAACTGTTTGGCAAGTTGTAAATAGTCTAATTTGAAAAATAGATCTATATCTAGTAACTGTAATAACAGGCCTAGATAACTAGACCTAAAGGGGTTGTTGGTTTATCTTGAAGACAAGAAACAAGGGGGTGAGCAATATAAAAGTAAGAATAAGCCTGTGTTACTAGCAATGTCTATGTGACAGGTTGCTATGTAAGTCGACCACAGGGGTCCAATTCTGTCTGAAAAGAGCGTCATTATATACATGCTTATCTGCCTAAATCAATAGGTTGTTTGGATCATTCTGAATATTGAATCATTCTAGGTGTTGGATCATAGATCTTGATGGATCAAAATAGCAGATTTAATCTATTGTTATATGACCTCTATATATCATACCTCTTCTTTATGCTGTTATGGACCTTGCCATACAAAGGCCGGATAATTATAGGACCAAGAGTAGTAACTGATCAGCACATGACTGACTCTGATCACCTTGATCACCATGATCACTATAATCACCTTGATCACCTTGATTATCATGATCACCTTGTGTCAAATATAGGGTAATCTGGTAATCTAACAGGTAACTAAATAACCTGTAAGGCTTCTTAATGTGAGAGTAATAGATAGGTGTAACAACAGGCCTAGATAACTAGACCTAAAAGGGCTGTTGGTTTATCTTAAAGACAAGAAACAAGGGGGTGAGCAATATAGCAGCAAAAATAAGCCTGTGTTACTAGCAATGTCTATATGTCAAGTTGCTATGTGAGTCAACCACAAGGGTCAGAATCTGTCTGAAAGAAACATCATTATATACATGCTAGTCTGCCTGAATTGATGAGTTTGTTTGGATCATTCTGGGTGTTTGGATCATGGAGCTTTGTTGGATTATAGAGCTCTATTGGATCAGGATAAAAGAGTTTTAATCTATTGTTATATACTCCCTGCATGACATACTTCTTTTTTATGCCAACTTCAGCTATAACACTACTTTCCCTCTTAAGGATTTTCAGCCTGAAGATTCTTTTTTGCTTTTATTTATATCTAGGCTTCTCCTGCTTTCTGTGAGTTCTTTATAGATCTTATAATGTTGCCATGCCTTCTAAATATTGCTGTGTAGGTCAGGATTCTGAGTGCTTCTTCTTAGATGCTAAAGTTAATCTCTTAGATAAAACTATGCCTGTTCTGTGTACTCATTGTTGTTTGCTCCAAGAGAAGGAGGAGAAGGTGGAATACAAGATTTTTCTCAATTATTCCTGTTGTAGAGAGTGCTGTTGCTGAGGTCTTACCAACTATAATGCTTATAAGTGAAGGATTCTGACTGTTAGTTCTTCCCCCCTCTTCTTCTTATCTTTACTAACTCTTCTAGTCCATCAATTGAAAAAAGCTCTGAACAAGGTTTATGCTGATTGTGAAGCTATCTGTCAAGCTCTTCATGCTTTTATAGAAGCTCTTCATGTTTCTACAGCCTGTTTAGAACATATTGAGAAGCAGGCAGAGCTGTGTTACAAGAGCATCTCTAGATTCTAGTCAGAAGAAGAAATTACTTATTTCCGGACAATTATATAACTAGATCAGTGCAATTAATTCTTGGCATACTGATTCAACTGATCTGGGGATCAGAGGATCAGTTCAAAGTTCTACTAATTTAAATAATTTAAGATTATGAGCTATTCCACAAGCCTCAGAGACTCAGGAAGACAGCATGTATATAAAAACACTCCTTTCAAACAGATTCCAACCCCTGTGGTCAACTCACATAGCAACCTGTTATATAGGCATTGCTAGTAACACAGGTTTATTCTTGCTTTTATATTGCTCACCCTCTTGTTTCTTGTCTTCAAGATAAATCAACAACCCCTTTAGGTCTAGTTATCTAGGCCTGTTGTTACAAGCTGTTAGAACAATATAAAGCCCTTATATTATTAAAAAAGACTCAGACTGTTAAGGATTTAAAAGAGTTAGAGTATTTAAAGACTGAGGCTAAGAGTTCTAAAAGTTCTTATTTTAAGAAGCTGTATTGCAAGAGTTCTGATGCTGATTCTTCTTCTTCCAATACTCAGGCAGTGTCTTCCAATTCAGCCATCAGTGTCAGTTCATCAAATGTCTTAAATGAGGTTGATTTATCTGATTTATTCTGCCTCTTTTTTTGGGATTCTTTTTTAGCTAACTTTTTTTCCTCTGAGGTGGCAGATCCTCTGGCCTCAGGCAATCTGGGTTTCAGAGGTGAAACTCCTTAATAAGGTCTTTATATTTTTTACAGTTTTCAGGAGGTTTTCAGGTATTTTCTGAATCATCATATTCTGCTTATTTGATTAAATATCTGAACTGACTATTTATATATCTACTGTCTAGTATTTTCTTAACTTTATATTTTTGATCTGCTTCTGAGTTCTCAGGCAGTATTTCTTCAGTTTTGGTAATAACTGTTGCATGGGTTGGTGCTGGTTCCAACAAAAAGACATAAAAAACAGAATGTATTTATATATTTTCTGGTAGTTTAAGTTTATAGTTTACTTTTCTAATTTGTTCTTTAATCTCAAAAGGCTCAATCTTCTTGAAATCCAATTTATTGCTAGATGTAACAATAGGCCTAGATAACTAGACCTAATAGAGCTGTTGAGTTTATCTTGAGGACAAGAAACAAGGGGGTGAGCAATATAAAAGTAAGAATAAGCCTGTGTTACTAGCAATGTTTATATGACAAGTTGCTATATGAGTTAACCACAAGGGTTGGATTCTGTCTGAAAGAAATGTTATTATATATATACCAGTCTGCCTGAATCAATGAGTTTATTTGGATCATTCTGGATGTTTGGATCATGGAGCTTTGTTGGATCATAGAGCTTTATTAAATTATAAGGCTTTGTTGAATCAGGATAAGAGGGTTTTAATTTATTGTTATATGCTTTCTGCATAACATATCTCTTTTTTATGCTAACTCTGGCTATAACACTATCTCCTCTCTTAAGAATCTTTAGCTTGAAGATTCTTCTTTGCTTTTGCTTATATTTAGGCTTTTTCTGCTTCTTGTGAGTTCTTCTCTGTAGGTCTCATAATGTTGCCATGCCTTCTAAATATTATTGTGTAGGTCAGGATTCTGAGTGCCTCTTCTTAAATGCTAAAGTTGATCTCTTAGGTGAGACTATGCCTGTTCCATGTACTCACTGTTGTTTGCTCCAAGAGAAGAGGGAGAAGGTGGAATACAAGGTTTTTCTTAATTATTTCTATTGTGGAGAGTGCTGTTATCAAGGTCTTGCTAACTATAATGCTTATAAAGTAGAGGATTTTGACTGTTGGTTCTTCCTCTCTCTTTTTCTTGTCTTTACTAACTCTTCTAGTCCATTAATTGAAAAAAGCTCTGGACAAGGTCTGTGCTAATTGTGAAGCTGCTTGTCAAGCTCTTTATGCTTCTATAGAAGCTCTTTGTGTTTCTACAGCCTGTTTAAAATGTGTTAAGAAGCAGGCAGAGTTGCTGAAACAGCATAAAGCTTTCATGTTGTTAAAGAAGGCTCAGGCTGTTGAGGATTTAAAAAAGTTAGAGCACTTAAAAACTAAGGCTGAGAGTTTCAAGAGTTCTCACTCTAAGAAGCTGTATTATAAGAGGTCTGATGCCAATTCTTCTTTAAATACTCAGACAGTGGCTTCCAACTTAGTTATTAATATCAGTTTATCAAGTGCCTTAGATGGGGCTAATTTATCTGTGGATTTATCCTGCTTTTCTTTCTTGAATTTTTTCTTGGCTAATTTTTTTTCCTTTGAGGTGGTGGATCCTCTGGCTTTGAGCAATTTAAGCTCCAGAGGTGGAATTCCTTAATAAGGTCTTTGCATCTTTCACAGTTTTTAGAAGGTTTTCAGGTATTTTCTGAATTATCATATTCTGCTTATTTGATCAGGTATCTAAACTGACTGTCCACATATCTACTATTCAGTATTTTTTCAACTTTGTACTCTTGATTCATTTCTGGGTTTTCAGGCAGTATTTCTTTAGTTTTGGTAATAACTGTTGCATGAGTTGGTGCTGATTCCAACAAAGAGACATAAAAAACAGGATGTATCTGCATATTTTTTAGCAGTCTGAGTTTATAGTTCACTTTTTCAGTTTGTTCTTTAATTTCAAAAGGTTTAATCTTTTTGAAATCCAGTTTGTTGCTAGACCTTTATATCTTGATGTTTTTTTTAAGGAGGTATATTTTGTCCCTCTTTTTAAACTTAGGCATCTTCTGGTGCTGTTGATTGTAATACATGGCCACTTAATAAATAATAAATTAAATGTTTAAGCTTAGCTATTAGTGTAGCTTCTTTAGTTGGTCTGCCTTGAGAATTTCTTTCTGGGCCAAAATCTTGCCAGAGATAGGCTCCTGATATGCTGTAAGCTCAAACCTATAGTTGGCATAAAATAGTGACTCCTGGGTGGCTTCAGTCTTTGCACTGTTGTATGTGAACTGGGCTAGAGGCAACAATTCAACTCAATTATTTTGTTAATAATTAATGTAGCAGTAAAAATACTGTTCTAAAGTTTAATTAATTTACTTAATCTGCCCATCTGTCTGTGGGTGTGCTGTTGTAGACAGCTTGTGCTTAAAGCTTAATTATTAAGTCAAGAATTACTAAAACTTGGATGTGACCAGCTTGTCCCTGTCTGACACAATTTTATCTAGTAGGCTATAATTCCCCACAATTATCTGTAAGAAGATATATACCAAGTCATCTGTATTAGCTGTTTTCTGATAGAGTAGAAAGTAGGCATATTTAATAAATTTATCCACAATAACCAGAATTAAATTATATTTCACCTTGATCAGAGGTTCCTCTGATTCTGGCAGATCTATAATAAAATCCAGGAATATAGACTGCTAAGGTCTCTTAGGTGCTTCCAAAAGTTGCAGATGTTTATATAGAGTATATCTAGCAGCCTTACTTCTTATATAAAGATTGTATTGAGAGACCACTTTTTGTACCATTTTTCTAAGTCCCAGAAAGTAGAAATTTCTAGTGATTTGTTCAATAGTTTTGTCTATTTCTTGGTGGTTATATGCTGGGATTTTATAAATGTCCTTAACTAGCTGTTCTCAGAGTTTTGTAAGCATATAGACTAGTTTTTAGTACAGAATAATGTCTTTTTCTCTTATAATTATATTGGGGTCTCTTTCTGCAGGTTTCTGTGTCTCAGCTCTTTCTAGAATCTTCATCAATTTCTGGGCTATAGAGTTATTTTTATAGGCTTTTTTGATTTCTCCCTCTCATAAGCTAGTAATTCAGAAAACTGGTGCTAGCTATTTGATTGGAACAAGTATGCTGTCTGCCTTAATTTTAAAAATTGCTGGCTGGACTTTAAGCTTTTCTGTCTTATAATCTGGTCTCTAATTAAGAGCATTGGCTTTGGCATTCTCTCTCTTTTTTCTATAGAGAATCTGAATGTTGTACTGCACCAACTTCTTAGCCTATTTAGCTTGCCTCCAAGTCAGCTCTTTAGTGGTAGTAAAGTGAACCAAGTTTTTGTAATTACAGTATATTAGAGTCTGATACTTGGCTTTTTTTAAGTAATGCCTCCATTCCTTCAAGGCTGCAACAATGGCCAATAATTCTTTGTCATGAATATTGTAGTTCAGTTCTGGAGGCATTATTTTTCTGGAGTAGTAAGTAATAAGATGTAGCCTATCTTTCTTATTTAGCTAGCTAAGATATATTCTAATAGCATAGTCTGAAGCATCTGTTTCCAATATAGCTAGTTTTTCAGAGTTATAGATTGTTAAAACAGGTTCTTCACAGAACTTCTGCTTTAACTTTTTAAATGCTGCTTGTTGTTTTTTTTTATTTAAAGCTCTGCTTTTTTTTAGTGAGCCATATCAAGGGTTCCATAATCTTGAAGTAGTTCCAGATAAATTTCTGGTAAAAGTTGGCAAATCTAAGAAAGAATTGCACTTCTTTAACTGAAGTAAAAGTAGGCTATTTTTTAATAGTAGCCAGTTTTCTTTCATCCATCTCCACATACTCTGGGATAATAACAAATTCTAGAAACTCCACTTTTTGAGTGTGCTATTTATATTTCTTTAGGGCTACAGAGAGCTTCTTATTCTGTAGAGCTCTCAGAATCTTCTTCACATATTTCTTATACTCTTTCAGGGTTTCCAAATAGATAAGGATGTTATCAAGGTAAGCTATATAAAAAATGTTCAGATAGTCCTGTAATGTGTTGTTAACTAGGCTCTGGAATATAGCAGGTGTGTTAGTAAGCCTAAATAGCATAACTATATATTTAAAATATTTTAAATAAGTTCTGAAAGCTGTTTTCTATTCCTCTTTTTTCTTCATTCAGACTAGATAATAGCCTTTATGTAGATTCAGCTTGGTGAAGTATCTGGCCTTTCTAAGCCTATCCTGAAGCTCTGAAATGAGCAGCAGTGGATAGCAGTTTTTGATGGTGATGTTATTAAGCTGGCAATAGTCCACACAGAGCTGTAACTTTTTATTCTTTTTAGAAATAAAGAGTATAGAGTATTCTGCAGGTGAAGTAAATAACCTAATATATTCTTATATTACAGATTAGGATGTGTTTAGGGTTTTAGGGTTTTAGGGTTTAGGGTTTAGGGTTTAGGGTTTAGGGTTTAGGGTTTTAGGGTTTAGGGTTTAGGGTTTTAGGGTTTAGGGTTTTAGGGTTTAGGGTTTAGGGTTT
>Ga0207841_1000190_pt1 | contig 40877 bp, 33 predicted proteins | sample HigsolmetaGSP18D_FD_184846 | JGI IMG/M metagenome (GOLD analysis project Ga0207841, IMG submission 184846) | High solid enriched microbial communities from the Joint BioEnergy Institute, USA - SP1-8-D (SPAdes) | ecosystem: Engineered > Bioreactor > SSF (Solid state fermentation) > Aerobic >... | reverse complement strand
TTATCTTGAAGACAAGAAACAAGGGGGTGAGCAATATAATAGTGAGAATAGCCTGTGTTACTAGCAATGTCTATATGACAGGTTGCTATGTGAGTCGACCACGAGGGTCGGATTCTGTCTGAAAGGAACGTCATTATATACATGCCAGTCTGCCTGGATTGATGAGTTCGTTTGGATCATTCTGGGTGTTTGGATCATGGAGCTTTGTTGGATCATAGGGCTTCGTTGGATCAGGATGGGGGGGTTTTGATCCATTGTCACGTGCTCCCTGCATGACATACCCCTCCTTTATGCCAACTCCGGCTATAACAACGCGCTGGACGGCGTCGGCGACGATCCGGCCAGGATGACCGAGTTCCTGGCGGAGGCGGGGGCGGCAATCACGAATAATGCGAATCTGAGGGCGCAGAAAATGAGAGGAGGCGGTTAGGCTGTTTGAGGAGTTGTTAAGGTAGATGTCAAGGATGAGATCCTTGTACAAGTCTTGATCAGCGCAATGAAACTTCAAGCGTATATGTAAATGTAGTTGTTGAGAGCACAAAAGTGAGAGACAAGCATTGAGAAGATGCTTCGACATAGCTGACTCCAATAATGTCAGATTGGCTGAGCAAACCCAGGACCACGTACCTGGGCAAGCACTAAACAGGCACTGTAGCTAGATATATACATCTAGACACGAAGAGAAGAAAGCGGATGTGGAGTGGAGTACCACTTTTATCATATCATATCATACATGAAACTCATCGACTCAGATGCGAACATCCCCTGAATCCGACCGGGTTCGGCTCCGGGGGGACAACCTCATGATGCACGTGTTCAGTATCCAATGATTATACACTGCCGAAGTTTATATTTCTTTTTCCATGTTTAGTTTTTTCAGCATTTATAGCACCTTCTGGACCACGGTCCCAACGGGCCGCTCGACAATCCCCATAACGCCCTCCACCACGCTCTGCCGTGCCGGTTCACTCGCGACGGTCTTGCCCGCCAGGTAGTGCATCAACAGGAGCCGACTGACGCGCTCGTCGGCGACGCGGCCCATCCACCGGATCGGGTGCGCCGGGTCCGTCTGGAGCAGCGCGTCGAGCGCGCCGCGGCCGTCGCGGAGGAGCAGCAGGACGTTGCCCTTGGGGATGCTCTTGCGCTGGCCGCCGCCGAAGAGGGACTTGAACTCGTTGAGGGCCGCGCCGAAGGTGTCGTCCTGGAACTCGCTCTGCTGAGCCTCCTCCTTGGCCTTGGCCTTGGCAGATGCCTGCTGCGCGCGCGCCGTGATGCCGCGGACGAAGCCGTCGCGCATGTGCAGGAAGTCGGTGTTGCGGACGGGCACGATGCGGAGGGCCGTGCGGACGCCGCCCTCGCGGAGGATCGAGTTCCACGCCTCCTCGCCCTTCTCCGGGTCGAGGAGGAGCTGCTTCAGCGTCTCCCGCTCCGTGGGCACGAGGGACGTCGCGGCCACGGCGGCGCCGCTGCTCTCTGCCGACGACGACGACGACGCGCCGGTGATGGGCTGCACGGCCATGCGGACCAGCCGCTGCTGCAGCGCCGCGAGGTCCGACTTGGCGACGTACAGGCCCACGACGTACACCTGAATGCCGAGGAAGGAGACGCTGCGCACGCCCAGGCCCAGGAGCTGGTACTCCTCCGCCGCCTCGGGGGACACGGTGAGCTCCTGGCCGGGCTTCATAGAAGACGGATCAACGGACTGGGGCAGCGTGATGGTGCTCGGGAAGTGCGTGATGGTGCTGTTGCCCGTGGCCACCTGTTCGACTCCGTCCTGGCCCTGTATCCGGATGACGGACGGACTGCTGGGGAATCCGCTGGGGCCGTCCATCTTCATGCTGCCCGTATTTCCGCTGCTCTCCTGCACGTCATTACCCTCCCCTTTCTTCTTCTTTGCTTGCTCAAGTTGCTCCAGCCCAAACACGTCCAGCTTGATGATGCCGTACATCGCCGCCGCGCAGGCGGCCATGCCTGCCGCGGGGAGTACGATTCCGCGCCGGTTCTGCGCCTGCTGCTGCTCCCGTGTCCGTGCGACGCGAAGAGGGTTGTTGCTGCTACTCCGCGCGGTGGTGGAGCGCAGCGTGCCTGTTGTCGAGAGGAAGCGGTTCTGCTGCGACTGCTGCAGCGGGGTGGAGCGGAGTTGCTGCCGGCGGAGGCATTGGCAGCAGTGCCGCCAGGCGAGGGGCCGGCGGAACGGTGCCTGCGACATGTTCATCGTGCCCGGGACGTCGACGAGGGAGATGGGACTCGCATGGGAGTGGAATTTGGGCTGAGGAAGCGGGCGGAAGCTCGAGCTTGAAGCCGTCGCGGAAACGGAATCCGGGGGAGGAGAATGAGATCACGTGATCTTGACAGCCCTGAATGCGATGTCATGAGCTTTACAGTACATCTATGCAGGGAGTCGACGGTCGGAGTCTTTCATATTTAGTGCACAGAACTATAAGTGTTTTTACAATAGGGATAGATAACTGGTCTGGATATATGGCTAATTGTCAGGCTTGCTAGAATCTGGTTCTTAGGCTTAAAGAGTCTTCCCAGAAAAGACAGAGATACTTCCATAAACATAACGACTCTAATATTCTGTATGGCAAAGTACACTTGTGTAAAATTTGTTCCAAACTCTTTAAAGAATTTGGAGCTTCTTTCGAATTAACGTGACGTGTCAGAAGTAACCTCGGAAGTAATGCTTCTAACATCGCTCAAGGGACCTGGATGTTGTAGGTGTAGTAAATGTGGGTGGTGCCCTCCTCCAGCTCTCGAAATAAATCTGCATGTCGGGATACAGTTTCCAGAATATGACAAATGCCGCTACAACATTCGTAGCGGCGCACTGTACAGTACCATGTATGATGGAAGATAGGTTGCATGCCAACCGACAACTCCCGCTAAAGCGCAAATGTTTCCCAAAAAATCTGAGATAAATAAACCATTTCAAACTCAGTATCTGCAGATTTAGTCATGCTCTTTGTCCGGCAGCCATCGCAGCTACCGTGTCGTTTCCTTTGTACAGCCAGCGCAGCGGATGACTCCGCACTCGTCACACCGATGCATCAATGCATCCTTGCTGAAGGTCGCGGTTCCAGTAGCAGACTGTGCATTGATAGAGTCGCTTTCAACGAGATCGATCATTCCAATGTACCGGTAAGAGCCCGACATGGGGTAGACCTTCCGCCAGCACCGCTCGCATTCATATTCCAGGTCTGGCTCAATCTCCGACTGTTCTACAGAAATCCATGCATGGTGACAGTCAAAGGGATCAAGCTCCATCGCGTTCGGCTCGTCACCGAAATCCACCCCTGCCCCCTCCCAATGCCAGCCAGCGTCCAGGTTCACCAGGCGAGCAGGGTCAGATGCAGGCATGTCAGTCTGCGCTCCATCTCCATTAGCTGGCTGCTGTCTAGTGGGCTCATTTTCATCTGATCCACCGCCTCCAGCAGTACCCTGCACCCTCTCGTCGTTCTCGTCATTGATCTGTCTCTCGAAGTCCTCTCCCTCCATCTCCGCTGGACACGGCAGGTCTCGGCAGTTCGCGATAGGGCCAGTGCAGAACCAACACCACTGTGCACCGCAGCGACATTGTATGTGGTTACAGCCGTACATCCTCCGCACTGCTGCGCGGCACTTTGGACAGCGCCTGATCCCCCAGCGCTTCAGGAGATCTGCCAGCTCGGGATCAATGTCCTGGACTTCCGCGCACGGCGATCCTGGGTGCGAAAGCTGCTTGCATGAGCAGCATATCTGAACAGCACACTTGGGACAAGGGATCGAGGAAGTTGTTGCGGTGGACGAACACGGGGGAGGTGCGGGAGTATGAATCTCCATCTTGACTCCAGTTGCGAATGTAACTGTAGAGTTTCGAGGCTTCTCTGTAAAGGCGTTGCCGGCCTTGACATCCGGAACAGACTCCACTGGGGCAGGAAAGAGACGATTTGGGATGAAGGCGGAGCAGGTGGGAACGGGGCAGTAGACACGGTTTGATGTGCTCCATTCCTCGTACTTCTCCTTGAATAAAGTGACTTCCTCTGCAGAGAGCACTTTCCTCCCAAACGCCAGCGGAATTGGTGCGCAACAACGAGGCGGCATGTTGGCCTCATTCTTGCAAGCATCAAGGAACATCTTCCGAATACATGTCCCACAGCACTGGGCGTTGCACTTTCTGCAGGGCTTGAGGATGACAGTGCCATCCTTGCTCATGTCTTCGAGGCAGAAATTGCACTGTAACGATGGCAGAGTAGGAGGACGCTGTGACGCGGCTGCCACAGGAGGATCACCTAAAGTCGCGTTAGACATGTTTCCTGCAGACACGACCTCATTGTTAGCAAATTGCAGGGTCCTTGAAGCCTCAAAGCGAGCGTTCTGTAGAGCATAACGGGATGTCGATGGGGTTACCATTGTCACTGTCGTTTGCAGTGCCTGTCCCGGCTCGAGGTGAATGTCTGAACATGCTGTCTGGGTGTCGCACTGCGTTGACTAGGTATGACACAGGAACAGCGATGAAACGGGGAGTGATTACTCGAAGAAATTTCGGCTTCTTCTTTTGCACGTCAGAGACTGGTGGGTCGGTAACCTGCTGTGAGCTAGAACAGCCCATGGTGAATGGTAGGGATCTTGAATGAATATACGTAAAAGTTTTGTGTTGGAAGCCCGAAATCATGGCAGCAGTGGCAATAAAAATGTAAATGTGTTGACCTAATCAGAGAAATACCAGCTCCGAGTGCAATCAGCGGACATGGCCTCTTTTTGTGGTTGAGCGGTATCTGACAAAGGATTAAAGAAGCCGACTTGACCTGAAACGAGAGAAAGGGAGGTACTCCCCGAACAGGAAGAATGACAAGCAAACTTATGATGGCAGACGCCTATATATACCATAGGCTATGAGGACACTTGACGGGAGCCCACGTTCCTTGAAGCAGTTCTGGTGCTGGACGGGATTCATCGACTTGCATCCGACTGTCGAGTCACCGACATGCATCGAGTCAAAGTCGAATGTCTCCATAGGCCGCAAAGCTTGCGTTATCGGGGGCGTACCTGTGGGCCTTTCCAATCATGCTGATTCATGGAGATGGATGATGCCTTCTTGAGTCACCACGCTAAGAGGACAAACGGGGAGCGATGAGACCGCGAGACCAGACAGACGCCTTCGTAGGGCGGATGTATTTCCAAGTCACTCTGGGCGGAAATATGCAGGGGAGGTACTTCCTGGTACCTACTCCATTCTACTCGGACAGGGCTGGCCTCAGGCTGCGGACCTGAGCTGCTGCCTGTGCCGTGCCACGCCTCTCCAGTCACGACGTGATTGTTGCCCAACCTGCCAACAGGGAATTTCCTCTCAGACCGAGGCGATGCATGCTGGTCGAGTGCACGGCACGAGGCTGGCGGGCTTGTGGAGAGCTTGGCTATTGCTGGCTTCGAGCGTTGGGACCTACTCCGGACTTACATAACTGCATTCAAATCTGAACTCGACGTTATTACCTAACAATATGAATGTAAATACATATCAGCATGGCCTCCAGCTGGGTTGAGCTAAGGTCTCAAGACTCCGGGCCCAATGTCCCCTGGCTCTCCAGGCAACGTTAAACGGATCTTAGCGTCTTCTGATTTCATTCGAATCCCTCGACCATTTGATCGGGAGGGAGACAAAGAGACTGGGAACGTGTCATTGTCACCACGTCCTTTTATAGACCTGATATACGTAACTTAACTGGCTGATTTATGTAGAATACACAGGCACTATAGCACGGACGTACATTTCAAAACATGTCGAACCGCACTACTGTATTCCTTTTTTAAAAGGAAATAAAGGAATAGAAAATAATATCGCATCACTCGATCCTCCGCCACAAGGCGAGGATCGTTCGGAACCCTGGACCTCGGCCAGAACCCCGACACCGGGCGCCGGCTGCTAGGTCCCTCTGGCCCAGCCGGCTTAGCCAACTAGGCCATTCCCCGGGATTTCGGGTGCCAGATGAAGGGAATTCCAGAATATAACCCAGAAACTGGGGAGGGTGCCTGGTTGCCTAGGCCCTGAGAGCAAGGGGGGAGAAGATATGTGAGGGTTTACCCCCCTTCTCTTCCTATCCCGGAGCCCTCTGCAATACCCATATATGCCATTCACACCGTAACCCAGCAACAAAACCTGGGGCCTCCTAGCTCAGTCAGTAGGTCAGTAAGGTGCCCTCACCTGACCTGACCTTCTGACAGAGTGCAGCAGGAGAAAAGGTCCCGGGTTGGAATCCGGAAGGCAGCGATGGTTGCAGTGGTTCGGTCATTACCAATATTTCCTTGCTAGCATACCAAAGGACCCTGACCCCCAGGATCGTAAAACCCTGCCCGCCTGCAGCATAGGCGGGGTTTTCGTAGCACCCCTCCCCTTACCCACCTCCCCGAGGTGGATGGGATGGGGGTGCGAGCTTTTTTGCGACTTCATCGTTTGATATCAATACGCCATGCAGTCGGGTCAGGTTAGAATCTGATGTCTCTGGCACCTAGATCTGATTTGATACAATAGGGAACCTGCTTCATTTTCATATCCGACATACTAATATGAATATTATTTGGGACAAGCATATCTACTTCCTTGCCTGCAAATTTACACCGATATAGAGAATTTCCAACATCGTCATTGAAACTTTTCTTTTCACCCTACCTATATATTTATCATCTCACGAGGGCAGAGGAGGATCTGCTTTCCGATGGCATCGCATGGTATGTCATCACGCCTTACGACACAACTAGGTAGTTCGCGTTGTTTCATAAACTGGGATACTCATGGCATTAACATGCATGTATGCATTCCAGGACTCTCATCTCATCTCATATTCAAATATCGGCGCTTTTAACGATCCTCGATCTTCTGCAACAGGGTTCGGTTCCTTCAGAGCCCGCTGGCCAGAATGGCTTAGTGTTGCGGGATATTGAACGCGTCAGAATTCTTCAACTTTGACCTCCTTCGCTGTGTGCACGTCAAAAAATTCCCCGCGCCTCATACTGCGCGTGGGCGCTTTTTTTTCCAAACAGAGCAAGTTGGCCAAGTGTGCTGTTGAAAGGGGCTTCTAAAGAGGGCATGTTCCACTCGAGCGGCATTCCTAAAGCAGGGATTCAAAATTGACAAATATTGAGAAGATGAGAAGAAGCATGTAAGTAACCCGAAACTCGGAGCAACCGTCCTGCAGAGAAGGGGGGCGGGGGGGGGGCTTACACTCCAAAGAAAGGATTATAAACGAAAGAAATCCTGTATATTTCTGAAGATGGAAAGCACAAGTCATTGCCAACATAAACAATGAAGATGATCAATTTGAGGACCAAACTAGTACTCCTAGATGACATGACAAAGCTGAATGGTGATGGTTCAAGAAGACCAGAATCATGAAAGAATCTAGGCAGATGATATGTCCAGATAACTGCGTGTTTCATGTGGGAGGATCGCTTTGTTCCCAGATTTCGACAGGTATAGATTTGACAGGTATAGCAGACTTTGGTCAAGGCTTCTGCCCATAGACAAAGTAGACAAGAACATACAGATGTATCGAACGATCCTTAAGCTCATTCCGTACTTTTGCCATCAACACCTCTATCTCCAATTGATTCCAGCCAAGGACACGGGAGAAAAGTGCTGGTGTATAGGATTCAACACCCATGATCTGCTGAACCTGCTGGTACCTTCCAATCTCCTTTAGCTTTGGATCCTTTGGCCATGTACCAACCGGGACCTGTTATAGCCATTAGCTAGTTTCTAAGATTCAAAATATATTAAAGTAAGAGCAAGAGGAAGTAGTCCAAACCTTATAGACAGACTGGTGTACATTGACAAACCCTGCCTTTTCCATCTTTTCTTTCCATGTGGGTGCAGTGTCGAGGCGCTTGCCAAATTTGTTGGCAGCTACATGTAGGTTTTCCACAAGTAGCTGGCAATTCTCAGCCTTCTCAATGGTATTGTCATCAGAGAACCAGAATGCGTAGCCACCATCATATTCAAAATATCCTCCAGACTTTAGATGTTTGAATGCTTGGGCAAAGAGCCGGTCTTCATCTGCAACACACCCCTCCAATTCACGGCCATGGATAAAGTCAAATGGGGTTTGGTACACCCAATCATTTTCAAAGTCATCAATCTCAAATATGCAATTTGGAGGGACCCTAATTTTCTCATCAGCTTAAAAAAAGGTCATATAAGTAATATGGAAATGTGTGGGATTGTAGAGGAGGTAGTTACCAGGGAGGTTGAATAGGGCTCAAATCAGTGCCTATCACTTGGGCAGAAGGATATTCACTATACCAACATCAGTAACTGCAAGGGGAAAAATTGGCAAGGACCAATGCTTACTCTGCAAACTGAATGGCCCAGATTCCTGTGCCAGTACCGATGTCCAATACGCGCTGAGGATTCTTGCTGATTGGTGCAAGGAAAAGATCTCCTCCCAGAAGAAGGCGATAGATGTGATGAAAAAGATCAATCCGGTCTTGTTCCTCTTCATCATTTGGCTAAGGACCGACTCAGTCACTTTCTTAACAAATGGTTTGACTGAATTGAAAATACCAGAACACAGGCCCCTTCATGATATGCATGGTAACGACGCCCATTCTAAGAAAAAATGTCAGTATCTGGCCTGTTGCGCAGATACACCTTGGAGACTTACCTCATATCTATTGACCATGTCACAAGTCATCTGGTTAGCAAGCTTATGGACAAAACAAAAAAACAAAAAATTTATTTGCATTACTTGTAGTTTCTGATGCTTGAACTGAGGGATGACACATAGCTAGCTGTTCCAATACTATAGCTGGTTGTTAGACAAAAGCTGCAAAGTTGTAGCTTGGGCACCCAAATCTACTCACGATTCATTGTAAGCTGACTCATTGTCATCAGGGGGAGCCTCCTGGACAAAACCAATTATATCAGTGGGATATTCCTCATAGCACACATAGCGCAGGAGTGTCCAGATGCTTACATCTACTTCCAGGATGTTTTCAGCTGGTGGACTTTGAGCTGGAGGACTTTGGGCTTGTGGACTCTGAGGTGGTGGACTTTGAGTCATGTCTTTGGTGTTGACCCTGTGTGAGACAGTGGAGAGAGGGGGCTCAAGCAAGCAGTATGGAATAGACAGAGTAGACAAACAGCAGTCTCAACATTCCAGGGAGGAATACCGCCTTTTATGTAACTGCTCGCCTGGTTTAGCCGCCGGCTGCAGAGGTGACTAGGGAGTACTTATCTTTTTTTTTCTTTGACACCATCAGCACTATCTCCTACCTGCTCTGTAGTATGCAGTAGACTGCAGGAGGTGCTTACCATATGGTCCAGGCCTCTGTGGATAAAAGCACCAATCAATGGCCAATCTACCCCTCATTATTGTCTTAGTAGCCTCCCCAACTGCCGCTCTAAGAGAACTGAGGTGGCAGTCCTTGAACCGGCTCCCTGTCAGTGTGTCAATTGCTTTGCGCGGGTGCAAGGTAGTGCTTCCGAATCATGCTACAGGACAGTTAGCACAGTTGCGGCACAGTTGCGACGCAGCCTTAGTCTTAGAAAACCAAATTAAAGATAGCTCACCGGGCTGGGGGAAACCTGTTGGAATCACCGCCTTGGTATCTACCTACTAAATCAGGTAGGCACTACCATTGCCCGGGCTACCGGGTAGTTCGCCTACATGTGCGACAAAGGTAAGAAACTTCGTTTGATATGTGTCTTGGTACTCCTTTTCATGAAACATGTACAGCCTTGCGGGAAAATGGCCAATGCATCCTTCGGGTCTCGGGGTTAATCAATGTGGTCACTCGGTGCGGGGATGTGCTCCGAATCGCATCGTAACCCCTGTCTAGAGCATGGTATTCAACAGGGCACAGCGCTGACCGCCATATTAGCCGAATGGCGATGGACTCGCCCCTAGCCAGCATAACCTCGGGGCTTCGCTATTTAATAGCGGGACTAATATCCGCATGTTTGACTGGGAAGAGATATTGCTAATTAGGAGGTTAGTTCTTATGCACTGTACAAGAGAAGGAAAAGATTATTCAGAGAAAAATACCGCCCAAATAAAAAAGAGGCCATGACCGCTAATTGTAGTCATATACTGGTATTTCTTTGGTTCTGGTCAACTGATTGACATTTTCCTCCAATTCCAGAAGTCTAGAAGCCTCCTGTGTTTCTCCAGCAAATTTACCACTTGTCTCACAGATCAATTGAATGCCCGGAAACCGTTGATGTGGGAAAAAAAAAATAAAAAAAAATCGGGTGTCTGAGTGATTTGAGTCTTTGATCACCTCAATCTGTCCACATCTTGCGCGAGTTGCATGAACGTAGGCAAATCTAGTATTCAATTTAGTATTCAGTTTATACGGAAAAGGTCATCATCAGCTTCCCCTCCATTCTTTGACCCTCTTAAGACGTCCTGAAAAAGCATTTCAGACTTGTCTGGGGCTCGAAGCCGGGAGGAAATGAGGATGAGAGTGATACGTAAGAAGGATGGAGGAGTGAAGCTGAGAGATGGTGCAGATAATGGTATTTATAACAGGCGCAGGAGGCCTCCCGATGTAGAAGTCTCTATCTATTGGACATACTCATCTGACTTTTGGCAGGCTATCTCCTACCTAATACCATGTAAACAGAGGAAGTCCTCAGAACAGGAATATGCCGCTTACAAACTCACGCTGACACGGAGGATTTCAGACATCGTCCCTGAACTTCGTGTCATTTTACTAACATGCATGCCCATCTTGATAACCGACACTTTGGAATACTTATTTAACTGACGAAGATCCGATGACTTCCTCCCCTCGTTACGGGAATCGTCGCCGTGCTATCCTTGAAAACCACACCGTTCTTAACCCTCTTCCCATCCATGATTATGCTCGATGGCCGCTTCTTCCCATTCCCCGAAGGAGACGGCAGCACCACCTCCCCCTCCGTATGCTCAGGCACCTCAAACTGCAAGACATATGATGCCCCTGATGAACTCCCCTTCCACGACGCCTGAAACTTCCCCAACACGGTCACGAACCCGCCCTCGACGGACCGGAGATCCCCAAACTGCGGCGCCAACCGCCACGTCTTCCCCAGCGGCGACGTGACCGTCAGCCCCAGGACGTAGTTCGTCAGCGCGGACGTCGGGCCCGACGACCACCCGTGCGCGTGCGACGTGTACGACGCGTCGTAGCCGTACCCACGGTTGGAGCGGTATCCAAACGTGCCGTTCTGCAGGTAGCCCTCGACGACGGTGCTACCCGTCCCGTTCGGGTTGTTGAGGTACCAGCCCCAGCTGCGACGGATGAGGTCGAGGGCCCGGTCCGTCTCGCCTACGGTGAAGTGCGCCTGGATCTCGAAGGAGGAGATGAAGGGGGAGATGTTTTCGGGGAGTTCGGGGGCGACGGCGCCGATGGGCGTCCAGTTTTCGGTCAGTTTGTCTGAGATGCTGGATGCACGGTTTCTGTCCTCGTCTGCGGTTACTACGCTGAAGAGGAGGGCGAGGCTGTTTGCGTCCTGGGGGCGAAGGGACGTTGCGGTCGCGTTGTCTTTGAATGCGCCGTAGTCTGGGTCGAAGCATTCTGCGTTGATTGCCTTTTTGAGTTTCTCAGCTCTGGAGTTCCATGTGGCAGACAGTCCGGCTGTGTCTCCCACCCAAGCAGCGAGATCGGCGCCTGTCTTTAGGGTATGATATAGACTGAACATATGTTTGTTAGCATCTTCTATTAGGCATGAATATCGTGATGATTGATACTTACATCATCTGCGCTTCCGAATTGTTAAACCCCTGCTGCCACCTTGCCCAGTCGCGGATCCCAGTGACGATCAGCAAGCCGCTGTTGCTGTCTACCTTTCCATAGATGAAGTCCATAGCCTTTCGGTATCCGTCCCAGTTTCTGAGGAGGAACTCCGTGTCGTTCGTGAAGAGCACGTAGTTGTATGTGCCAATCATGGTCCACATGTGATAAGTATCAGAGCCCTTTTGGCTCAAAGGAGGCCCCGATTCATCGAAAGCGCCGGTCGTCTGATCCTATACCTGGTTGTCAGTTCCCATCTGTGGCTATGGAATCCGTATCGTATATTCTCTTTCTTACCTGCGTATCATACATCACCTGCAGCGCATTCTTCACGCTTTCCAGATCCCCCGTACTGACAAACGCCGACAAAACCGCAACACCCATATCCCCCGGCCACACGGCGCGATCCCTCTTCGCCCCATCGACGATGATCGTATCACCCGGCCCCAGGATCCCATCGTTGGCCCATCCCGTCGTCTTAAACGGCACCTGTCTCCCCGTGTGCACGGGGACGGCGTTCGTCTGCAGCGTGTACGCCCCGCTGTACCAGATCCGATTGAGCAGCTCGTCGTCCGAGTGGAAGTACCCCTGGTACGCGCGCAGGTTGGGCCAGGTCGGCTGGAACGCGATCTCCAGGCTGATGTCGTCGATGTGGACACTTGTTGAGGAGTCATTTGTTACCAGAAACGCCGTCATATACCGGAACCCCCCGCGGAGGTCAGGGTCCGGCATCACGTACTTCCCCTTCCCTGGACTGTTTATCTCATGATACAAGGCACCATCAGGACCCTTGAAGGCACCGTTCGAAGAGTCAGACCACTCTCCAATCCAGTTCTTGGCTTCTGTAAAGGCCAGACCGAGAGCCGCGTTCCCTGTCGATGAGGAATACTCCAAAGTGACGATGCCGCCCACCTCGATGCCGAAATCGAAGGTGATCTGAGATCCGTTTCCAGATAGGGTCAAGGTTTTGCCATTATTTAGATATTCGAAGGATCCTTCTGCCCCTTCCCGAGTCGATAGAACCCGTTTTGGCCTTACGGTTCTCGAAGACGGGGCGTAGATGTACTTCTCCCAGGGTCCTGGGAACGCGGTGTCCGCTGGTCCGGTGCAGGAGACATTTCTCCAGCAGCGTTGGGCCAGTGCGAGACTGGAGAAGAGGAGAAGGTGTGATAGCAGGAGCAGCAGATTTCTATGTTCCATTGCATGAGCTGCTCATATATTTGCATTCCGTTGGTGAGCAATTTGACAAGATTCGATGACAAAGATATAGTACTAAGTCAATCTACATAGACGTAGATTAACCCTCATTGCAGAATGCTATATCACCATATGCGGGGTACATATAATTACTAAGTTTTCCATGTACGTAGGTACTGACTTCTTTGCAATGAACTACTGTAGTAACATTACCCCGAACACTCATGTAGCCCAAGAACAGGAAGTGGGGTCCTTGACCTCAAAGCCGTTGGATGTACCGTTGAAACCCGAGTCTATCGATTCTCCTTGCCCGATCAGATCCACCGGCGCGGGAACGCCCCGCTTCCCCAGGTTTTGCGGAGAATTTACTCTACTCCTCCCACTCCTTTATCGGCGACCATCATCTATTCTATTGGTGGAATTTCCAAGACGCGACGTTCAATCTAGGGTTTAGGATAGTTCTAAACCGAACCATGGAAATGCCCGCCATTCCCGCGCGCCATGACTATTCGGAAAATGATCGACGGAGCTAGTGCGGCAATGCCCTATACCCCGGAAACTACTCTGGAGAATTGAACCAAAAGCCGGATGATCGGTGGTGTCATGCGGGATGGTGGGGAAGGGCTAGCGGTAGGGCTACTGCTCCGTATTCCGGGCATGAGTTGCGGCGCAAGTCAGCTAGCTGTCTTTGAACAACTTTTCTTTCACAAAGCTTGGTGCAGACGAGCTCTCCGAAGCCATTTTGGCTTTGACAATGGCTGCTCTTTTTGGACATCCTAATTCCAATTTAGCAGTTACCTAAGGTACTATCTTGGGGTAACTGTGAAAATGATGGATTAAAAGCGAAGATTCAGGATCTGAACACAGATCGATCAAGACGCATCTAAATCCGCCGAATCGCCCATTCCAGCCTGGATCCAATACCCCAGACCTTCAGTTTCGGCGCCGGGCTTGCAGCTGTCTGCCTCACCATGCACAACAGCACCAACAGGGCACCAGAACCGCTCCCCGCGCCAGGACGCCGGGCTCCTACCGAAGCGGGCACCACTGCTCCTGGCCCTTTCAGCCAGTGCCTGGTACACGCTGTACTGAGGTGCGATGTTGAAATTCCGCAACTGGGGTCCGAATGCGCGAACGATCTCCTCGGCGCCTTTCTGCAGCCTCTCGAGGTCCCCGGCCGTGAACTTCCAGATATCCGGCCAGGCTGATCCGCCACTCCGGTATCCGGCGTGGATCAACCAGTACAGCCTGCGCAAGCGCGGGAAGCCGCCGGAGTTGAGGACAGAGACTAGCGTGTCGAACAAGGCCCATTTTTTGCTCTCTGTCCTGTTTGCAACAGAAGAAAATGTTGAGATGGCAGTTCAACTCCAGAGCAGTGATGCCGGCCAGGCGCTGGCAGCAAGGAGTAAGTGCAGGTGGAGGATGAACGGGACGATACTGATGTGAATAGTGTTTGTGAACTAGAGGATGTCGATACCTTCGATGTAACTAGGTCAAGAGACGTGGTCAGTGACTAGGTACTGCCTGAGAGAGTTGAGAAAGCATCCCTGCACCGGGGCCTTTCTTGAGACGCATCTGCGTCTATGCCCGCCTGCCTCGTGCCCACCAGATCCGGGCCGGAGAACCGCAGGTCTATGTGCACGGTGCGCCCGCCGAACGTGAAGATGTAGATCCGCCGGCGCAGCTCCAGCGGCAGCTTCGTGAAGAACGGACTGGCAGCTATGGGCGCGCCGGGATCTGGAGTGGAAGGGGTCGGGAGAGGCGAACGCGGACGAGGGAAAGGGTGCCAGTGTCAGACGATGGGCCCGCTGCTGCACCAGCTCGGGCAGTCCCTCTGGGAATGAATTGACCATTTTGATGCTGCGACGACGGCGCAGCTTGCGGCGAATCCATTTGCGGAGTTGAGGCATCTTGAGCCATGTCCTGGGTGCTGTGTACAGTAAAGAGTGCGGGATCAGACGGCGAAAGTGGGAACAAAGTCATTACTGAATCGGTGAGGTTACAGGGGTCACCCTGGCAGGCCACGGCGGACTTTTTCCGGCAACCTCCACATGAACATGGTTCAGGGGACTTGCGCAAGTCTCCGCAAGTGCCCCAGGTTTGCGGGAAACCAGAAAATCCCAGGTGTTAGAATCTCGGCCTAAAAGCAACCGAACGACATCTACACTTCGAGTTTACCCGAGTGCCCCAAGTCCGTGTGAATAAAAATGGACGCACAAGTCATAAGGAAACTCGGTGCGGATAGACCGTCAGGTGAAACAGAGAACCCAAATGAAAGAAAAAGGAGAAAATGCAGCTATTCAAAGGTTCCTTGTTTACTACCGCGCTGCCGTTGTGGCTAGCAGCAATTTCGACCAGCAGCGCGTTGTCAGTCAATATCGGTGACCATGGAGGAAATGTCTGCACAGTCAAGGCAAACGGTCACCAAAAGGACGACGTCCCAAATATCATGAAAGCCTTCAAGCGCTGTGGAAACGGTGGGACAATCATCTTCCCAGAAGACCAGTCTTATTGGATCGCTTCGAAGTTGAATCCAATTTTGAATGATGTGGTGATTCATTGGCGTGGCCAATGGACTGTGAGTGACAGTGCTCCATCAAGACATATACTAAGCTTATAATGATAATTGCCATCGTTTTGCAGTTCTCCGACGACCTCGACTACTGGCGCAACAACTCCTACCCGATCGCCTTCCAGAACCACGCCGCCGGCTTCATCATCACGGGCAGAAACATCACGATAGACGGCTATGGAACCGGAGGGATCAACGGCAACGGCAATGCCTGGTACGAAGCAGAAAAGGGCGTAACGCAGCCTGGAAGACCGATGCCATTCGTCTTTTGGAATGTCTCCGACGTCGTGGTTGAGAACTTCTTCATCAAGCAGCCACAGCTGTGGAGTCTGAACATCATGAACGGGACCAACATGCGGTTCAACAACATATACTGCAATGCCACTGCGCTGAACGCGCCGTGGGGAATGAATTGGGTTCAGAATACCGATGGATTCGGTGAGTTCACTTACTCATTTCCGTACTAATTCTTCTCAGGGAGGCCATTAACTGGTTCAGACACGATGGATGTCAGCAATGTCCAGCTCTCGAATCTTGTTTACCAAGGCGGGGACGACTGCGTTGCTATCAAGCCCCGATCCTACAATGTGGATATCCGCAACGTGACCTGCGTTGGCGGCAACGGGATCGCAATCGGCAGTCTGGGTCAGTACTTGGAAGATAGCAGCGTTGCAAATATTCGAGTTGATAATGTGACCGTATGTTTGCACCGCATTATCAGTCGATATGTATCTTGCGAGTTCTGACAATTGGGATTCCTCAACAGATCATCCGATACAACGAAGACATGCACAACAGCGCCTATATCAAGACCTGGGTTGGCGTCCCCGTGCCCCAGGACTCCTACGAGAGCGGCGGCGTCCCTCGCGGTGGCGGCTGGGGCAGCGTGACCAACATCCTCTTCTCGAACTTCCACATCCAGGGCGCCGACTCGGGGCCCGCGATCACCCAGGACAACGGCAACAACGGCTCCTTCTCCGGGACGAGTCTGATGACCATCTCCAACGTCGCGTTCGTCAACTTCACGGGTTACACGAACGGCGGATCAGACGTGACGTCCAAGATCTCCTGCTCCAAGGTCCACCCGTGCTATAACATCGCGTTCCAGGATGTCTCCATATCCCCCGGGAAGAACGGCACAGGGCCCGGGAAAGGATCTTGCAAGTACACCGCTGAAAGCGGCGTTCACGGGCTCGACGGCTGTTAAATAGTTCCAGAAAGGAGTAACCCACCTGCCTGCTTGGGCATATGGATGGATTTATATTGCCAAATAGAAACTCATTAGCTCAGCGACTGGACCGACCTAGAGCCATAAAATGTCCGAGGCAAGCCGTGGGACATGGTCCATAGCGTAGCAAAGGCATCATCACGAGGGCGCGGGGGCGGGTACCGGCGGGAAAAACGGGGTGATGGTCCGAGCGCGTCATCGCCAGGGACCGTGCTTACTATTATTAAAAGGGCCATACATAGCATCCCATCACTCTTGGATTTCTCTCAAACATTGCAGAAAATTCTTTTCTTTTTCTCTGAAGATAGTTTATTGTTTTTGAAGACACGACTTCAATCCTGCTTAATAATGGGCCATTCGGACCCTTCACAGGAGCTCAAAAAGCCGTGGGTAAAGACCCCGCTGATAGAGTCGGCCGGTCTGTCGAAGGAAGCTGGATGGTACTGTCCATACACAGAACTTTGGACCTCGGAAATTTTCTCCGGTTACTCATATCTGCTGCAGTAGAGTCTTTTTGAAACTTGACCTGCTTCAGCCATCTGGATCGTTCAAGTCTCGGTAAGGAACTATTATCTCTTAAAATTAAAACCCAGCGTTTTTTTTTACGGTTCACACCACGAGATAAGCAGCCCCGCGGAATGATATGGATGAATCGCCCCTTACATATACTACACAGTTTTCATAGACTAACGTCCACTTCAGAGGCATTGGCAACCTGATCCTCTCCCATCTGTCCAACCCCTCGAGCCGTGGCAAAAAGCTCCATTTCTACAGTTCCTCTGGCGGCAATGCGGGTCTCGCTGCCGTCATCGCAGCCCGGGACCTCGGCTGCCCGTGCACCGTCGTCGTGCCCATGAGCACCAAGCAGATGATGATCGACCGACTGCGCGCCGCGGGTGCGACGGAGGTGATCCAACATGGCGAGAGCTGGTTCGACGCCGACACGTACCTGCGCAAGACGTTCATCGACTTGCCCGGCGACGAAGGCAGCGACTCGGACGTCGGGATGACCTCCGACAGCGACGTCAAGAACGTCTACATCCCTCCCTTCGACCATCCCAAGATCTGGGAAGGCGTCGGGACCATGATCCCCGAGCTCGTGGAGCAGCTTCCGCCCCGGGACCCAAGCGATGAGACCGCGCCCCCGTTCCCGGCGGACGTGATCATCTGCAGCGTTGGTGGCGGTGGCCTCTTCAACGGCATCATCGAGGGCCTGGAGAAACATCTCCAGGCGAACCCGCCCCGCAGTCGCAAGGGGCTCAGGAATATCAAGGTGCTGGCTGTCGAGACGAAAGGGACGGACTCTCTGGCGCACTCCCTAAAAGCCGGTTCTCTCCAGCCACTTCCGGCAATCAACTCGTTAGCGACCTCCCTGGGAGCGCTCTGCGTGGCTCCTCAGACACTGAAGAACGCCATGTCACCTCCCGCCGGCGTCGAGGTCACCAGCGTAGTTGCCTCTGACGCGGAAGCTGCGCGGGGAGTGATCCGACTAGCCGACGAGATGCGATTGATTGTCGAGTTGGCTTGTGGCGTCTCCGTCGAGGTTGCCGCGGCGGAGAAGTTGAAAGAGGCGGTCAAAGACCTGCGGCCAGATAGCCGGGTCGTCGTCGTCGTCTGCGGAGGGAGCAATATCACCACCGAGATGGTAACGGAGTATCGCAACCGGCTGAAGAATGGCTGGGTTTAAGCCCAGCACTGGTATGTACACGGTACCCGTGATTGATCATGACATAGACGTAGAAAGACGGACTGTGTAACTGTTTAGACTTGGAAGCATGCAATGGCATTATTAATAGAAATAGAAATTAGCAGCTGTTCTTCAATGTGAGCACTGTACTACTATCACTAATAGTCATTGTGAGTTGTTGGAGCTAGCAGGACGGAAAGCAGCACACACGAGATCTGTACCCATCTTGAGGTCCCTGCAGGGATCTGGAGTCACCGGAGGAGCGGCTCCTGGGTAGATGTAGAGCAGGGCTGCATGCACAGAGTGCTTGGCGACCGGCGGGCTCCGATAGAAGGAGCAACAAGTCAGGAGTGTTTGAAAAAAAAAAAAAAAAAAAAAAAAAAAAAAAAAAAAAAAAAAAAAAAACAAGATACTATTATTCACAAGGGCTTAGATACGAGCTGCAGTCATCCAGGAAACGTTATATCAGGTTATCAGTCAGCTGGGGTCCTAGAAGTAAATATGGAGGAGCTTATCAACGCAAGGGAGCGGGGGTGACAGGGGCTCGGGGGACTCCGACACCCGAAACGCAAAACAGACCTCTTTGCTTTCCTACCTCAAAGGTTATTTTGATCTCTCCTGCATCCTTATCTCTTCGTGCCTCGTCGTTTCAAAGTCAGAGATTGCAGTGCGCGAAATCTTGCATTTCATCCCAGGCGTCCCTACATTGGAAGCCCGACAGTCACTGCCGGATCTAGCCCCGCGCACGGTGGCCCGAAAAAAGGCAACCCTGGCCGGAGGTCCAGGATGAGGTGAGAACAAATATCCCTGAGGATCAGACAGCAGGCTCGATACCAATAATAACATTAACGATTATTGCATCAGGCACGATCACGTGGGGCAGCTCGATGCACGATGATGTCGCACTCCCCGACTGGAGCTTTTTTCGTCGTGATGCTATTCAGCGAGGATAACCCCACCATCGATATCGGCTCTGGCTGCCCGTGCACCATGCCTTTTTATGGCAGCACACGAAGCGGCTCACGCAAGCAGAAAAAAAATGCCTTTCTGATTGCTGACGGCCAAATTATTCTGCATCGAGCCAAGAGCCCCCGATAAAAAATTTGCTGTGAGTGTCGCGCCGCTGATCCGCGCGAGGCTCGAGCTGGCCTCGACAGGCGCGATTTTTTTTTTTGCATCCAGACCGTGGATCGGCGGAACGCCAAGGCTCGTCCCTTCGCTGAAGTTGCTGAACCCGTGGCAGAGTGGACCGAGAGGCGCATCCAGAGCACCGCAGCTGTTGTCGAGCCCGAAGATGCGCATCAATCATTGCTCGTTGCCTTATCTAGCCTGCGGGAGCTATCCTTAAGTGCCGTCAGCCATTTTTGCCCTCGCACGCGACACGAGGACCCCCACACAGGGCGCACAGGGCTGCCGGCAGGATGGTGGGAGCTCCGTGTCTGCCGGGAGGCTGATGGATGATAAGACTCTGCATGTTCCTGTATCGACGAGACAGGACCTCTGAAAAGGCCTGAACCGGTGCGTGCTGCTCCGCAGATCTTGCTGCAGAGTCTCTCCGCTCTCACGCTCAGGGGCTTGGGGTGCGGAGCTGTACCTAGGAAGAGGTACCTGTTGGCAGCTCTGAGTCAACTCGAGAATCTTCTCCGGTTGTGCGGGTTTCCGCCTGCCTTCGAGTTCCTCGCCCTCGCCTCATCGTCAATCCAGCTTCCGGTCCGCTTGCGGTTTGGCTGTGCTTCTGTCTCGACCAGCTCCGGGGATATCCGCCGTCAAACATGTTGTCCGGCATGGATGGATGGGCTACCTCCATCAATCGTGCTGTCGCGAAGAGCGTCGTTGGCCGCCGTTTCAGGCTCGAAGGATCTGGTCATGTAAGCGGACCTGTTTTCATTCGTCTAGGAGAATGCTGTCATTGTGTATCTATATGCTAACGTAGCTGTCTGCAGCGACGTGAACGTAAAGGGTCTCGCTTCCTGACGGAAATCCGCGCGGGGCTTGCGACCTTCTTCGCGATGGCCTACATCATCTCGGTATGTCCGAGTCGGCAACACTCATATCTGGTGTAGAAGTGTGTCAGGCAGTGTTGGATTAATATCCAGGCTAGGTCAACGCGACCATTCTGACGGACTCTGGGGGTACCTGTGTCTGCAACAACGCCGAGGACCCGACTTGCACAAATGATACCGAGTACAACCTCTGTCTCAACGTCATCCGGCGTGATCTCATCACTGCCACGGCTGCTATCTCCGCATTGTCCACTTTCTGCATGGGTCTGTTCGCCAACATGCCCATTGCGTTGGCACCTGGCAGTATGTGAAACGGAGCATGACTTTTGCAGTCAAGTTTTGATATCTAACTTGTTCTGTAGTGGGCTTGAATGCGTACTTCGCCTATAACGTTGTCGGCTACCACGGCACCGGGGCGGTCCCGTACCGGATGGCCTTGACCGCAGTCTTTGTGGAAGGGTTCGTCTTTGTCGGGCTGTCTCTGATAGGCTTGCGTCAATGGCTTGCAAGGGCCATACCAAAGTCCATTAAACTGGCGTCAAGCGTGGGCATTGGATTGTACCTCAGTATGTTTCGGACGACCTAGCAAGCGGGGTTGCTACTAATGGAATGCAGCTCTGATCGGATTGACCTACAGTGCGGGCATCGGTGCTATCACAGGCGATACGAGCACCCCCCTTACCCTTGCCGGTTGTCACCCGAGCCAGCTGGAAAATGGAGTTTGCCCCGCATCAGATAAGATGCGAAATCCTACTCTCTGGATTGGGATTTTCTGCGGCGGTGTCCTGACCTGCCTCCTGCTGATGTACCGTGTCAAGGGCGCCATCATTGCTGGTATTCTCCTGGTCTCGATCATCTCGTGGCCGCGTCCGACAAGCGTCACTTACTTTCCTCATACCCCTGAGGGTAACGACTCCTTTGATTTCTTCAAGAAAGTCGTTACTTTCCATCCCATCGAAAAGACACTCAATGTCCTGGACTTCAATCTCAGCGGCGTGAGCGGACAGTTCGGACTTGCTTTCATCACATTCCTATACGTCGACATTCTGGACTGCACGGGTACGCTGTATTCGATGGCGCGATTCTGCGGGGCGATCGATGAGAAGACGCAGGACTTTGAGGGCTCCGCGATAGCATACCTGGTCGATGCCTTCAGCATCTCGATCGGTTCTCTGTTCGGCTCGTCCCCTGTGACGGCTTTCATCGAGTCGGGTGCCGGTATCTCCGAGGGCGGTGCGACGGGTATCACCGCGATGGTGACCGGCATCTGCTTCTTCATCTCTATATTCTTTGCCCCGATCTTTGCGTCGATCCCTCCCTGGGCTACCGGTTGCACCCTGATCCTGGTGGGTTCAATGATGACCAAGGTGGCCGCCGAGATCAACTGGCTCTATATCGGAGATGCGGTTCCGGCGTTCGTCACTATTGCCGTGATGCCGTTCACCTATTCCATCGCATACGGCCTGATTGCGGGAATCCTCACGTACATCCTTCTCAACACCACTGCCTGGGCTCTCGACAAGGCGACTGGTGGCCGGGTCACCCCTCACAACAGGCATCTCAAGGATCCGTGGACATACAAGATCCCCGGTGGTATTCTGCCTCCCTGGGTGGTTCGTCTCGCGAAGGGGTGAGATTTTTTTTTTTTCTTTTCCAGCTCCATGTCCGCTCGACCGTAACCTAGATTGATCGCTGACTTTTCTGTCTTTGCAGAAAGAAGGACTTTTGGCGCCCGTACGAAGAGGACGACAGCGTGTCATCTTACCCGACCTCTGTCCATAGGGGTGCCGAAGTAAAGCCCGACACTCTGCCAACCATCGTTGGCAAGTCTGGCTCCGAAGGCGGTGAGGATGTAGAGAAGACACAGAAAATGTAGCGTGGGCTTGAGCTGGCGAAGAGAATTGGCTCTGAAAAGTTAAATATATAGGCATTGCGCAAAGAGTTGGGCGGAGGGGGGAGGGAGGTGGTTGTTGGGCATGAAAGCACGCCTGTCATGCGAATTTATATATAATCACTTATTATGTACTGTACTGTAGATTCAGATATGTCAACGTTGTTCAATGGATGCAAATAATATCATATCCTGCAGAGATCAGAACCGATCAATTTTCGTAAACCAGGCTCCCAGTATCTTTAATCACGTTATATATATATATATATAGATATGTATGTTTTCAGCGCTCTCTGCTCGGCAACTCTCAGCATGTCACCGGCTCGGGCCCGATTGGCTAGTCAAAGAAAACTCTAACCTATCCATGATCCGACATTGAAGCCTCTGGTCTGCAGGACCATTTCAACAAAAAGAAGCCAAAAAAAAAGAAAACCCTTCTGCTCCATCGCATCCCTAACCCCTCTGATAAGAGGAATAAAAACACAATTGACCCATAGAATGGGCGGCAAAAAGGAATGGTACAAGCCGATTGCATCATCCGCGAATCGAACGCGGGCCTCATCGATGGCAACGATGAATTCTACCACTAGACCAATGATGCTTGCTGGCTTGTCTAGTCGCTGGCGGGGATGAGGTAATTTGGTCTATATTTTCGGGGTGCAAAGTTGTGCGGGGAGCTTTTCCGTTTTCGGAATTTTAATTATGCGGCCCGCCGGGGGCTGGGCGCGTTCTAACGCGTCGGCGACCCTATGTAGGCGAGACGACGTCGGGCCGGAACTCAGAAGGATCAACATTGACAGGTCGTTCTATGTCCCGTAATGCCTTATTATTGAATCGGTGTCGGGATTTGCCATTTTTGATCGGTCAATTTGTTATCCAGAGAGATGCGCCATGCCTCTCGTACGGAAACGTCGCGCAGTATGTCATGTTCCCCCTCCGTCCAGAAGCGCGTATCATATCAGAACGGATATATTCCGATGGAGCAAAAGTGCTGATATCAACGACATATAGGAGCCCGAACCAGAACCAGAGCCAGAAGAAGAATCCGCTAGCGATGACGCCTCGTCTTCCGCAGCAGCCCCAGAACCCGCATCACGTCGCCGTCGACGGTTAGAAGAATACCAGGAAGAAGAAGACGAAGACCCCGCAGACAACGCCTCCTCCGCCAGCGAAGCCAGCGAAACCCACGCGCCCAGCAGCACCGACGTGATGGTGAAGAAGCTGGTGCGCCTGGCCCTGGCGAGCGAGTACGCGCGGCAGCCGATCCGGCGGACGGACATCAGCGCCAAGGTGCTGGGCGAGCAGGGCGCGCGGCAGTTCAAGACAGTGTTCGCCGAGGCGCAGAGGGTGCTGCGGGTGCGGTTTGGGATGGAGATGGTCGAGCTGCCGCAGCGGGAGAGGGTGACGATCCGGGAGCGGAGGGGTAGGTTTTCTCTCTCTTTCTCTCTTTCTCTCTTACCTTGTTATTTATTTAAAAGCCCCAAGTTCTATAACTATAACTACATGCTAACTTGTCTACATTTCCAGCCGCCCAACGCGCCGAAAAACCCTCCTCCTCGTCCGCCAGCAGCAGCAACAAATCCTGGATCCTCACCAGCACCCTCCCGCCTGCATACCGCACGCCCAGCATCCTCCCGCCGACCAAGGCTCCCTCCTCCTTCGCCGAAAGCACCTACACTGCCCTCTACACCTTCATCATCGCCGTCATCACCCTCAACGGCGGCTCCATCCCCGAGCAGAAGCTCGACCGGTACCTGAAGCGCACCAACGCCGACCAGTACACGCCCATCGACCGCACAGACCGCCTCCTCCAGCGGCTCTGTAAAGAAGGATACCTTGTCCGGACCCGCGAGATGGATGGCGGGGAGGAGGTGGTCGAGTACATGGTCGGGCCGAGGGGGAAGGTGGAGGTCGGGGAGAAGGGCGTCGCGGGGCTGGTGAGGGAGGTGTATGGGCGGCCGGATCCGGTGACTGTTGCTGCAGGTGCTGAGGGTACGCAGAATGGTCGGACGGCGGAGCAGCGGCAGGAGGAGATGGAGGAGTTTGAGAGGCGGCTGGAGCGGAGTCTTGCGGGGGCGCGGAGGGGCAGGGAGCCAGGGACTGACGCTGGTGGTGGAGGAGACGGCGATGTTGCTGCCGAGCTAGCGGGGAATAGGAGGAGTGGCCGGCGGACGAGGAGGCGCGGGGCGGAGGATGAGGATGGTGATTAATGGGCTTTTTTTTAATGTGCTTTCTACTTTTTTGACTTTATCCCGATAGGGATGTGTGATTCGTCTTTATTAATTTTGAGTTATGTATGTATGTACTGTACATTACGTTATGATATCCCGTCTTGTATGTGGATAGATACCTGGACGAATATGTCATGAGTTTTGGTATACTGTTGTGAAATTGATGCCATTCTTCGTCATTGCTCATGTCCCTTTGGTTTTATCTATTCCCGATAGAAGAAAGGAAGTCAATTTTTCTACGTCATCTCTCTCGACTGACTCACTTGACCTTCTTTTCGATGGACGTCGAGTCGCGTTGAGTTGAGCTGGGTCTCGGAGCGGCTAATCTTATCTTATCACGAAAATATATATATCTCGCTGGAGCTTTGCCCGGCTTGGCTTTGCCTCCGAGGCTCCGGGAAGAAAGGAAAACATGCTTCGCGGTCCGATCGCCATGTGTTCTATCTACTCCTCTCCGTTCGTGTGCTTCCCTGTTCATATTTTGTTCTCTGTCTGGATGTACATACATACATACTTACATACAGAATCAGTGATCTCTCTTCCTCACCAGGCAGCAGCTCAAACCCCCTCGGGGAGAGAAGGGGGGGGGGGGGGGGGGAAGAAGGCGCGTTACGAGATGTCACAGAAATGACCTCGATATGAACAGCCCTATCTACCTATCTACCTAGCTATAAACATCTAGCTAGCTGCTCCAGATTTTAGAATCTACTGGAAATGTTTCTTTAGAATAAAACAAATAAAAAAATTAAGATGGAAAGCTGTCCAGTTCAAAGAACATAGCCCACATGGCTGAGAGTTCAGTTTGGTCGTGACACATCATCAATCAAGACATGAAGCTCTAGAAGAAGAAATAAAAATCGTGAAAAAGGGACCAGGCAGAGGACGGGAGTCCAGAGTGTGGAAGTGATATGAAAATGAAGATAAAACTAAATGAAGATGGAATGGCGGATATGAGCCGTATTTGATGGGATCAACCTAGAGTCTCTCGCCCGATATTATTTCTTCCCCGCCACCAACACCAGAGAGGTAAAAGTAGGGTGGAAAAAAAGCTCTAGGGAACGATTATAAGAGATACGACATGATCGTCATCACATCAAGGACAGCCACTTATCGGCCTACTGAGATAGATAAACGCACTCCAAACGCGGACAGCACGCGCAGCCCTCTTTTCTTTATTTTACTCGCTGTCACTCGCGCTGTGCGCCGCCTCGTCCTCCTCGGCGTCCTCCGGCTTGACGCCCTCGGTGAGGATGTACTCGGCCTTCTGGAGCGCCATCCTGATGTCCCTGATCTCCTTGCTGTCGCCGTAGAGCAGGTCGATGGCCTTCTGGCCGTGCCTGTTCTTGACGCGCGGGTCGCAACCCGCCTCGCACATCATCTCGATCATCTCCAGGCCGAGCTTCGAGTCCTTCTCGTTGGCGAAGCGCACGGCGAGGTGCAGCGGGGCTTCCTTGTCAACGCGGGTGAGCGGGTCGCACTCGAAGTACTGGATGTCGAAGAGGGCGTCCATGGTGTCGTCTGCAGGCGTAAACACAGTCAGAGTCAGGGTCGAGCACAGAAGGACTGGCAGAATAACTCACAGCTTCCGTACATGGCGCAGATGTGAAGTGCGTAGTTTCCGAGAGCGTCCTTGACGTCGTTGAAGAATGCAGCGATCTCCTCGTTGCTCTTGTCCGACATGCTCTCCAGCACCTGCTCAATGAGGTGCGGCTGGTCACGGCGACAGGCCTCGATGACCAGCTCGCGTGGGGAAGCTCCCTGTTCGAGAGACGGAGTTCAATTAGCATCTCATCTCCGGGTGGGACAGGCCGGGGGCTGCGGCTGACGGCGTCCGGGATGCTTACCTCGTCCTCGGCCATTGCTGTCTAATGGGCAGAAATCACTGTTTTGAAGAAGCGGGAACGGCTAGAAGTGTCGTAGAAGGTATTCAAGTAGCAGTCGAACGCCTTATAGAGCCCTGGTATCGAATTGCGGACAGAGGCGGGGAAAGATGTTGATGAGGTCGGAAGGGGATGAGGGAACACAAGGAAACGCGTCGCTGGGGTATTTCAGATCCAAAAAATATTAGCTAGCAGTATATACAGACAAAGTGAAGGACTGCAGCAGTGCAACTCCTGCACAAAGCCGTTAGTCAGGTGGTCTGGGCAAAAGCCACCTGATCAGGGATGCCAGTGACGCTCTACAGCTCTACGATGCGATATCCATGCCCAATCATCACAACAATGGACGATATCTCGGATCATCTGATTTGCCGTTCCGGTGCTACATGTAGCCGCGGCCCCGCGTCCTAAGCGCGCGTGACTGGGCTAGCCGCGCGTCAAAGAACATCATTAAGGTCTCTTGCATGCTATCAGGAACATTCCTGTAAGCAACAATTCCCGTGCTGGCTGCCTGAAGATCCAGCGGGAGATGGTCGTTTGCCCTTCTAGGGCCTGACCATGTGCTTCAACAACCCATCTTAGGATTTGACGCGCCTGTGATCTGGTCAAATTTACCTTCAAGATGCCGTTGACTTGTAGGTCCCTTGCTCCGCTCTGATCCTGCCTTTTTCTCACCCATCAAACGGGTCAGGAGCTGATAATTCCCTCCTTATTTCTTAGTCTGCCCGAACTGCAGCAATGTCCTCACGATCTCGCGCGCCGACCCTACCCCTCAGCACCCGCTTGGCGTGAACCGCTTCGAGTGCCGCACATGCCCGTACCAGTACATCCTCGACAGGGACTTCTTCGAGCGGACGGACATGAAGCAGAAGGAGGTCGAGGACGTCTTTGGAGGCAAGGAGGAGTTCAAGAACGCGGACACCATAGCTAGTGAGTCACCCTTTGACCAGCTGGTGACACGGTTCTGGAGCAGGCTGACACCGGCGTTTCCCTTCAGCTCAATGTCCAGCGGAGGGCTGCAACGGGGACCGGGCGTACTTCTTCCAGCTGCAGATCCGTAGTGCTGATGAGCCGATGACTACGTTTTTGAAGGTACGGGACTACTTTTTTCCCGCCAGGGACTTTTTTTTTCTTTGGGGCCATTGCTGATCTGATCTCTAAACGGTAGTGCACCACGTGCGGTACCCGGTGGAGAGAAAACTGATTTATTGCGGGATATTTGGACGATCAATTATTGGATATTTACTGATTGTATGCGTGTACAAATGTTTTTTTGTTGATCGTTTGGGGCTATGATAGAGACATTAGAGCGTGCAGTCGAATCAGAGATACCCCTCAGGGCAATTTTTGTGAAAAAGTGATGCGGGGCACCTTGCGGACGCGTGCGATCTGACATCAACCACCTCAGATTTTTTTTCTCCCCAACGCCATCGAGGCAAAACACTCCCGGGAGTTCTTGGATCCCGAAGAAAAGCCTGAGAACCGTTCACCAATCTGAGAATAGTGGCAAGGAAAAAAGCATCGTAAAAAGAAAAGTAGCAAGAAAAAAAATCTTTTTTCTGTCTGATCCCGTTGTACCCGCCAGATGAGTGGATCGTCGCCTCCGCTAGGCAGACCGCGCCACAGGCGGGCTGACAAATAGCAAGCAGCGCAGGGTCCAGGGTTATGCTGGCAGGAAGGCCGTCGAAAGCGCACAGCGGTGTGGCCGCGTCGCGGTGCAGGCACCTGTTGCCCAGGTCGCAGCACCGGGACCCGTTCTCTGAGGGAAACAGGGTGGGTACGTCCAGGGAAAATCAAGGGATCGCGGCGGCCAGAGCAGGCGGCCGGCACTGGCAGGATCTGAGAGCAGAGCGCGCTGTGGTCGACTCCGCCAGCCGAGTGAAGATTCTGCGCTGGTGCCGCACAACGGAGGTGGGGCTCTGGCCCCTCCACGGCCAATGGCACAGGCGCGAGGGGGAGGGCTGGAGCCCGCTGCTGGTCGCCTCCTCGCTTGCCCCTCCATATAAGGATTTCCCCCTCCTCCCCTCCCACAAATTTTTTCCTCTTCCTCTCCCCGTCCGCCTCAGTACGTATATCTTCCCCTCCCTGCTCACTGCTGTCCTTCTCTCCTTCATCTTACTGACGACTTCTCAGTACCTCTACGCATCGGCCGTAGTACCTGAGCACCCCTCTGAGCTCTTCTAGTTTCTTACACAGACACTACTAGAGGTCATTCTTTTCTGAAAAACAGCCGTCACCATGGGGTAAGTCGACGCCTGTTTCCGTCGATTCCATCATCCCTCGACGCACCGTCGGCCCTCGAACGCGTCGCTGACATGACTCCAGTAAGGAAGAGAAGACTCACATCAACATCGTCGTCATCGGACATGTCGACTCTGGCAAGTCGACCACCACCGGTAAGCTTACCTGAGACGGCCTCTCATCGTTGACTGTGCGATACTCATACGTCCCATCCAGGTCACCTTATCTACAAGTGCGGTGGTATTGACTCTCGTACCATCGAGAAGTTCGAGAAGGTACGGCTCACTTTTGCGAAAATTTTCATCTCCGCGACTTTCCGTGTGGCGGGAGAGGGGCTCGCGCTAGGGTTTCACGCACTTTCTGCTGGTTTTCAAAAAAATTTTTTTTTTCTCTTAGCTCCAGCCAGCAGAATGGGCGGCCTGAGACGAGATCCAGGTCCCCTCCATCATATCGCGCGGGGTTTCCGGTCGCGAGCCTCACGACAGATGCTAACTCTCTCCTATAGGAAGCCAATGAAATGGGCAAGGGCTCCTTCAAGTATGCTTGGGTTCTTGACAAGCTGAAGGCCGAGCGTGAGCGTGGTATCACCATCGACATTGCTCTCTGGAAGTTCCAGACCCAGAAGTATGAGGTCACCGTCATTGGTATGTTTCATCTGCCTCTGCTCCCAGTGCAACACGGCCATTGCTAACGGCGCCTGCAGACGCTCCGGGTCACCGTGACTTCATCAAGAACATGATCACTGGTACCTCCCAGGCCGACTGCGCTATCCTCATCATTGCCTCCGGTACTGGTGAGTTCGAGGCTGGTATCTCCAAGGATGGCCAGACTCGTGAGCACGCCCTGCTTGCTTTCACCCTCGGTGTCAGGCAGCTCATCGTTGCTCTCAACAAGATGGACACCTGCAAGTGGTCTGAGGACCGCTACAACGAAATCGTCAAGGAAACCTCCAACTTCATCAAGAAGGTCGGCTACAACCCCAAGGCCGTTCCCTTCGTCCCCATCTCTGGTTTCCACGGTGACAACATGCTTGAGCCCTCCAACCAGTGCCCATGGTACAAGGGCTGGACCAAGGAGACCAAGGGCGGCACCGTCACCGGTAAGACCCTGCTCGAGGCCATCGACGCCATCGAGCCTCCAGTCCGCCCTCACAACAAGCCCCTCCGTCTTCCTCTCCAGGATGTCTACAAGATCTCTGGTATCGGCACTGTGCCTGTCGGCCGTGTCGAGACTGGTATCATTGCTCCTGGTATGGTTGTTACCTTCGCTCCTTCCAACGTCACCACTGAAGTCAAGTCCGTTGAGATGCACCACCAGCAGCTCAAGGAGGGTCAGCCTGGTGACAACGTTGGTTTCAACGTGAAGAACGTGTCCGTCAAGGACATTCGCCGTGGCAACGTCTGCGGTGACTCCAAGAACGACCCACCAAGCGGCGTTGACTCTTTCAACGCTCAGGTCATCATCCTCAACCACCCTGGCCAGGTCGGCGCTGGTTACGCTCCTGTGCTTGACTGCCACACTGCCCACATTGCTTGCAAGTTCGCCGAGCTGCTCGAGAAGATCGACCGCCGTACCGGCAAGTCGGTCGAGCAGAACCCCAAGTTCCTCAAGTCCGGTGACGCTGCCATCGTCAAGATGATTCCTACCAAGCCCATGTGTGTCGAGTCCTTCACCGACTACCCGCCTCTTGGTCGTTTCGCTGTCCGCGACATGCGCCAGACCGTTGCCGTCGGAGTTGTCAAGTCCGTCGAGAAGTCCAAGGGTGGTCCTGCTAAGGTCACCAAGGCTGCCCAGAAGGCCCAGAAGAAATAAACGGAGAGCGGATTCAGCTTGTGTAACGATGGTTTTTAGGAGGCGCGGGTGTGGCTGGTTTTTCGGAGCAATGCTCGCATAAACAGCTAGATTTAAGAGCTTAGTTTCCATTAAATGGATTATGATTTCATGATCTACGATTAATTTGGTTCCCTTCTGATCCGGTAGTAGCTGCGTTTCTACATTTGTTGCGTAAAATTAGTAGTATGAGGGTCGCTGTTACTGTAGGTACCCCGTTGTGTTTACATGCAGTCCGTACCCAGCATGCGTTGGGCCTTCTCGTCACTATCAATCCTTTTAGATGGTTACTTCCTTGGCTCTTTGTATGTTCTTGCTACACATCAACATAACACTTTCAAGTACAGACGCGCGGTGCCTATTCTCAATGTAGAGTACAAGTTACCCATCCGTCATGCTACTTGTCGCATCCAGCACGTACGAGCAGGTTGTATCGGTTCAGAGCTGAACGCTTCTATGTTTTCCACCTTTAGAAGTTGGGAGTCGAATCCGGCACTTGCTTTTTTTATAGTTACCTTCATTTTCTATTTGTAGCAAGCAAAGAGCAAATACATTGGAAACTTTTGTCAATATGGACTACAATCTGGAACGAGTAATAACTTAATTTGAACTATTTATCTCGGTATTTAATAGATTGCTAGTTGCTAGTTAGGCTAAGATGACCGCAATCACTTAAGCGCCTACGTGGAGAAGCTAGCTGAATGATTATGGAAGAATCCAAGAAATGAATATGGTAGCGTTATAATTCGGAAGGAAGCTGATCATAAAGAATATGATCAAACACGACGCATATACACAACAATATCCTCAAAAAAATCCAGAAAACAAATCCATCAAGGGTCTCCCGAGCCCATATATATACCTACTTGTAAGAATCTGTCAAATAGACAACGCCGCAATCAATCGACTGGAGAGAACCCAGACTCGCATGTAAGAAGACATTTTCGAAGTTTTTTGAAGGCTATGGTGATTTGGAAGCTGAATCCTTGTCCTGTTGAAGGGTTCTTTTAGGGGGGCAAGTTTCCCAGCATTACCCCCGTTGGGGCTGAAGACTAGACCGCGCGGAATGCTCCAATACAGCATAATGGATAAACTCTAGACTAGTATATTAGTATATAAGTCATCTCTGCATCAGAGATTCAAATTATATGTGTTCAAATTTTTTTAAAAAATTATAGGTAACAATCTCTAGCCCAAATAAGAAAAAGTCACTGGAAGTTTGTCTTACCTGAGTACTTTAAGTGATAGTAGTATATAGATCACGTATAAAGTTTACCTCATGTAGAGTCTTTTCCCCACTCGGATACCAAATCTTTTTTTTATATCCGAGAGTCAGAAGCACTAGATAATTACCGTCATCATCAGACTTTTGCAGGTCTGTTTCCTATGGAGTATACCTCATCTTGTCTGCTCATCTGCTACCTATCCAAGTCTTCTTCATGAAAAGAAGGACTGAACTGGAGCGGCAGAAACGACTCCAGTCCTAAGCAGTATTAACGACAAACAAGCCATGGGAGGGCTGTTGAGGTACATAATAATCCGTTCATCCTTCGATGAATTCGTGCCCTTTGATGTGGGCTGTACATAGACCCGGCTGCTTCATGTTTAGGCCGATGGCTGTATGTATCGTTCTGGTTACTGGAGTATAATCAAGCATCTACGAAGTAGGGTTTTACTTTGCATAAATCTATCTGAAAAGAGGTACAAACAGTTGGGATTTATCTACAAACTGCTGCGATTGTTGTTATAAGCTGGAGATAAATAAAAACTTTGTCACAGGATTTTTTTACCGCCCGTCATGGTATAGTGTCTTTGATACTTATCTGTATGTAGGTATCTATGTACATGTTAAGGGTCACTGTCTTGGAATGGCACTGAATAGTCATCTTTTCGCAAGGCTTGAGAACTTTGTCTCGCCACATGTCCTGGATCTTTGCGGCCAGTTCATCGGAGTTGTCTTTTGGAGGAATATGACAATTGTGCTCAGCTTTTCACTGACCGCTTTACCCTCATCTTGCTTCTATTTCCGAGCCTTCTTCTGTGCCGCTGTCGATTCAGTGACGTCTTCAGAAGCTGTAGATTTTGTTGATGTACTAAACACACCAATTTCTTGTCCCCTCAGTGTCATGATGCCCTCCAAAAACAACAACCATAGAAATTACGGGCTGCAATGTTGCCCACTGTTGCACAACCCCTGTTCAACAGACATGGAACCAAAGAGATATGGGGCCTTTTCCTACAGGCAGCTTGATTTACCCACATATAAGTATGGGCGTCACCTCTGGGAGTATTCCTTGTCTTGTCGCTGTTCTTCCATTCGGCTTAGTCCAGACATCCTCGTGATTCTCCTCCCTTCTACCCTTCTTCTCTTTTCATGCTTCTTGATCCTAAATTTCTTTTTGCATATCCGCCTGCCTCACTATGAGCCGGAGCTCCCTCCTGATAGACGTCAAGCATTGAAAGTGACAAGACAACCATTTTGCAATACACCAGAGTCGGAACTACAATGGGAAGGCTCACCACTCCAGGGATGCAGTCATGATCCAGGGGTCTGCAAAACCTAAATCTCGCAAAGAGTACAGAGAGAAAGTCTCATTATTTGTGGAGTAAGTACTCCTTGTTTTTGGTGCAATACGTATAGTGGTATTAATGTAGATTTAGATTTTTCATTGAAGACAAAGACTACCCTGAAGGCTATAGTCTTAGTCAAGGGCATCAAGCACCAGACCTTCCTTTGCTGAAAGCATTCATCCCGTGGTATGTCTCATCAACCAATGGCAGGATTACGAGCGGACAAACAATGGAACCTACCCTTAATTTCGCCCAGAAGTTCGTTCCGGGATTCAGGGAGGTCCCAGGCACTGCAATTCCAGAGAGAGATAACAAGGATTTATATGATGTAAGTTTGTCAGAGATTTAACGACGGGTTCTGTCTTCTGATGAGTTCACTGTGGATTGAGATCACCTTAGTTGAGGAAGGATCCATAGAGGATATCAAGAAGCCGAAATATAATTTCACAAAAGATGACTTTATGTCCGAATCATGTCCTCTTTCTGGACTCTCAACAAGCCCATCTTTCCTAACGGTCGTGACAAGATTCAAATCCCACTTTTAATACAGCTCTGCCTCTTTACAGGCGCTCGCCGTGGCGCCTTCGTACCGGCTAGCAATGATAAGGAGGGAAGAGGCCTTCGCTACAAGGTAATATCTGGATATCCCCTCGACATGTTCACTTGTTTATTCTCGCCTTAGGATATCCAGCTAGTTCTCTTTCGGGCTCATGGTTGTCCCTGGAGGATTGGCTGGAGAGTTGGACAAGCATTGGGTGAAGGCCAATCGAAATGCTTCCAATGCTTGGTACGCTCTACAGTGTCTTCTTCGCCGCGCCATTTGCCATCAACGTCTTCTCCACCTTTTCCAAGGCTGCAAACGCTCTTCCGCTGGCCGTCACGCTATTGTAAAGAAGAACTAGTACCCGTTAGCTGCCGCGATTCACGCCATCTTACCAGCCACCACACTTACGCGAAGGAATAACGATCCAGAAAGCGTTCAGAAAGACGAAATATCCCCAGAAATATGAAGCTTCCGGTCTCGAATATGATAGGCCTAAAATGTAATGATCGAACATGCTGGTCGCGTAGTATAAAACGTCGCCGTAGAGTTGCCCGAGTGAAACGACCGCTTGGAGGGGATATCGGAGGGGGTGGCTCGTCGTGATCATGGAGGCTAAGATGAAGGACAGTGGACCCCAGCAGACGGCAGTAACTGTCTCCATGCACAGCACGAACGCGTTCTGCGTCTGGTATCTGGAGTCCGACAATGAGTATTCCTTCCATAACTGTCCAAACAAGTCCTGCATGCTTCCCATACGCCTGAAGTTATAGGCATAGTATCCTTCGAGGAAGAGGTGTATGCAACCGCCTACATTCAATTAGCAATGCCCAGCCCTCAAACACCAACCTGGGGTGCCATGCACAAAACAAACCACATAATCGTCCACAAATCGCTGGTCGATACCTGCGGCCTGACTTTCATCACCACCAAATACGTAACCGAGAATATCGCTGCGCATCCCGCCGCAAATATCGACACCAGGGTCAACGTATCCCACTCATTGGCAAGGTAACCAACTATCTCCACGTCGATTGGGTAGTAGGGATGAGCGGGCAGCTTGGTCGCATTGGAGGACATTTCGAGGGGTTCGGAGGGAGGCGTGTAGGTCTGGATGAGATTTGAGATGAAATCCTTTACCTTTGTATGGAGGCAGACACCTGAAAATAATACACACTGAATATTCGAAGCTAAGGATTAGGGCTGGTTCTGTTTGGGAGGGCGTTCGTGTAACCTTGGCACTTGCGGGTTCTTCCACCCGGGAGACTGGACGGCCCACCGTACCGGCGATCAGCTTGCTTCTGGCTAGCGTCTGCGGGCAGCGATCCGTGCGTAGGTTCCAAACACCCTCCTATACCAGGAACCAAGGCCCAGGCTGATGATGAGACCCAACTTCTTCTTCATATCCATATCGAGATTCCAGAGTTTCCTGCCTGGATACGCAGCCTGTCACGGCTCATACGAATGAGAACTAGGTCTATTCGGTAGCTCTAAACTAGAATCCAAAGCTGGGGAAGAAAAAACTATCGATGGAGGCGGAGTCGCATAGATACTCTGAGATTCTGCCGGCACGACCCGCACACCGCTTTTGGCAAAACCGCATCGCTCTACATACCGCCTTCCTGATCTGTCACCAGAATGTCGCAACAGCGCAACACCGCCAAAGATCCACCAAGCCAGAGAGCGCTAAGCCAGTAGTTAGTTCCCTGATCAAGCCATCGGACAGGAACTTGCCACCTGCAGCGATTAAGTAATTCATCCATGGATTGGTGGGTAGCTATTGTGATTATTAACCTACTCTAATATAGGTGGTAGAGGTTAGAATCCTCTTCTACTACTTGCTCTTTATTCTAATTTTTATTTATAGCTTCTGTATGAAGTTATGATTGCATTATTTGTTGGCTCTATTCTGTTATGGACTTTGCCCAACAAAGGCCGGATAATTAAAGGACCGAGAGAAGTAACTGATCGGCACATGACTGATCCAATCATCACGATCACCTTGATCACCTTGATCACCATGATCAGCTCGATCACCTTGATCACCATGATCACCAAAAGACTGGGAGACAGGCATGTATATAATGACATTCCTTTCAGACAGAATCTGACCCTTGTGGTCAACTCACATAGCAACCTGTCATATAGGCATTGCTAGTAACACAGGTCTATTCTTGCTCTTATATTGCTCACCCCCTTGTTTCTTGTCTTCAAGATAAACCAATGACCCCTTTAGGTCTAGTTATCTAGGCCTGTCGTTACACTTCGACCACCTTTCTTGCAGGAAGCAAGGCGTGTTGTGGGCATTTGAGAGACTGCAGGCATGGAGGGGCATATCTCCAACCAGGAACTGGCCCAAGCAGTAAGGGCCCTACAGGAGCAGATTCAGTGATTGCAAGAGCAGATTCAGCAGTTACAGGAGCAGTTACAGGGACAGGTTAATAAGAATATGTGGCTGCAAGAACAAGTGAGATATCTTGGGCACCAGACACAGGAGAGCAACACCAGACAGACAATTGAAGCAAACCAGGATGTAGCTCAGTGGACTAAGGTGGCTAAACCAGACCTCTTTTACAGAGAAAGGAAGAAGCTTCAGATGTTCATTTCCCAGTTGGAACTCTACTTCTTTTTCAACATGCCAGATTTCCTGGATGAAGACAGAAAGGTTATGTTTGCAGCAACCTATCTTCAAGGCACAGCAGCTCAATGGTTTGAACCCTATCTTCAAGATCAAATGCAAAAGGCACCTGAAGAATGTCAACCAGAAACCAATGAGGTGTTCAACAGATTCCCTACTTTTGTGGCCAAAATGAAGCAGAATTTTGGAGACCTCAACAAAGTTAGAAAGGCCACCCATACTGTTATGACAATCTGCCAGAGGACCTCTGTGGCCGCCTACACCACTGAATTTCAACAAGCTGCGGCATACCTGGGTGATTGGTCAGACAGATCACTCATGGAGCACTATCATCAGGGGCTGAAGGACAAAATTAAGAAAGGACTAATGATCTATGAGGACCCTAAGGATCTAAATGTGCTTATTAACCTGGCTATCAAGATTGACAATCACCTCTTTGAATGTTGCTATCAAGATGGTATCCCGCAGCATATTAATCAGTGGTATACTGGGAATGGGGGAGATGCCATGGAACTAAACAGCACCAACTGGAAGAACCCCCAGAAGGACAAGTCTAAACAGTCTGACAAGAAGCCTCAAGGACCTAATCCCAACTGGACTGAGGAGCAGAAAAAGCATTATGAACAGAAGCTATGCATCCACTGCAGAAAGAACAACTATATGGGATGGAAATGCCCTAACAAGCCCAAGAAGGAGGAAAAGAAGCAAGCTGCTACTGCTCAGAAGAAGGAAGAAGACCATGCCGCCTACCATTGGACCACCTGTTATGATGATGACTGCAGCATCCATCAGTCAGAGAAGGATGCCACAGGCTGGTATCCAAAACCACCCAAGTCAAAAAACTAGTTGGCCCTGCTAGGAAGGGACACTTGCAGGGAGCGCAGCTAGAGTCCCTACACCTTGATACAAGCACCACCAGAAAAGGACTATATCAGCAGCTTATTGTTAATGGCAAAATCAATGGGAGGAAGGCAAAAATCATGATTGACAGTGAAGCAACTGAAAACTTTATTAGCAATATTTTTGTCATCAAGAATTGTATCCCTTATCAGGCAAAGGAGAAGCCCTATGAGTTGACTATAACAGATGAATCACCCAGCAACTATGGAGATGGATGGGTACAAATGGAAACCAAGGAATCTACCCTGATGATTGGACAGCATTCTGAACAGATCAACCTGGACATCATGTGGATCCCAAGGCACAACATTATCCTAGGAATACCCTGGTTAAAGACGCACAACCCCCATATAGACTGGAAGACCGAAGAGATACGGTTCTCAGAGACACCCAAAAGCGGTGTAAGGCCCGAGAGGCAGCCTGAGGGACAGAACCAATCAGAGAGTATTGAGATCCAGGAAATATCAGGAGGAGCATTGAAGTGTATGTGGCAACAGGGAGAGCAAGTTGGTGTCTTATATGTTCGCCCTAGGGAGGTCAGAGAAGTGAGAACTCTGACAAAAGGGCAGGAGACAGCCAGACCCCCTATCCAGGAGATGGAGAATGTGCTGAAGGAGTACTGGGACTTCCAGGATGTTTTCCAGGAAAGAGGCAAAGGGCAACTACCAGAACACCAATCATGGGACCATAAGATACTATTGAAACCAGGAACACAACCAGCATTCAAACCGATCTACCCCCTCTCAGAAAAGGAACACGAGGCACTACAGGAATATATCAATAAAAACCTGGAATGAGGATATATTAGGCCATCCACTTCACCTGCAGGATATCCTATACTCTTTGTCCCTAAGAAGAATGGGAAGTTATGGCTCTGTGTGGATTATTGCCAGCTTAATGACATCACCATCAAGAACTGCTATCCGCTGCCGCTCATTTCAGAGCTTCAGGATAGACTTAGAAATGCCAGATACTTCACCAAACTGGATTTACGCGAAGGCTATTACCTAGTCCAAATGAAGAAAGAAGAGGAATGGAAAACTGCCTTCAGGACCTGCCTAGAACATTTTGAATACACAGTCATGCCATTTGGACTTACCAATGCGCCTGCCACATTTCAGAGCCTAGTCAACAACACCTTGCGGGACTATCTAGACATCTTTTGCATGGCCTACCTTGACAACATCCTCATCTATTCAGAAACCCTGGAAAAGCATAAGGAGCATGTGAAGAAGGTCCTGAGAGCTCTGCAGGATAGGAAGCTCTCTGTGGCCCCAGAGAAATGTGAATGGCACACTCAGAAAGTGGAGTTTCTAGGATTTGTCATTACCCCAGGGCATGTGGAGATGGATGAAAGGAAACTGGCTGCCATTAGGGAATGGCCTACTCCTACTTTGGTCAAAGAAGTGCAATCCTTTCTTGGATTTGCCAACTTTTACTGGAAATTCATCTGGAACTACTCCAAGATCGCGGAACCCTTGATACGGCTCACTAGGAAGAAGCAGAGCTTTGAATGGGGAGAAGAACAGCAAGCAGCATTTGAAAAGTTGAAGCAGAAGTTCTGTGAAGAACCTGTTTTGAAGATCTATGACCCTGAGAAACCAGCTATATTGGAAACAGATGCTTCAGAACCACCACAAAGTATTCAGGCAGCCAAAGCATGATGACAAGCAGTGGTACTAGACATGATGAGTATTAAAGATTGGAGAAAGAAAGGGGGAAGGGGGAAACCCACCTTCTTATGGGCTTTCAAGATGAAAGCTGCCTAGGGGAGGGGTAGTGTTATGGACTTTGCCCAACAAAGGCCAGATAATTAAAGGACCAAGAGAAGTAACTGATCAGCACATGACTGATCTGATCATCACAATCACCTTGATCACCTTGATCATCATGATCAGCTCGATCACCTTGATCACCATGATCACCAAAAGACTGGGAGACAGGCATGTATATAATGATGTTCCTTTCAGACAGAATCCGACCCTCGTGGTCGACTCACATAGCAACCTGTCATATAGGCATTGCTAGTAACACAGGTCTATTCTTGCTCTTATATTGCTCACCCCCTTGTTTCTTGTCTTCAAGATAAACCAACGACCCCTTTAGGTCTAGTTATCTAGGCCTGTCGTTACATATTCTTAGTATTAGGTTATATGTGAGGATGTCTCCTTTTCTATTAGTATAATTTAAGCTTAAGTGAGCTAAGTTTCTGTAAGTAATATGTGACTATTGATTAACTTGATAGTAATTGTTTGTTGATAAAAAAGCAGGTTTAAGTTTTTAGATAGTCAAAGTATACTAGCTTAAAATATTATAAGATTGAGCTATAGGTAATTGTTACAAGCATCGCCAAGCTATTGCAGACCGGCGGCGCTCGAAAAGGCGGTTATCGATCTTGATAGCCATTGCAATAAGTGTGTTGAGGTCCCTGGGATCTTCTTGGGTAATGAGTCCATTCTTAACTTCTTCCTTCAAGCCTCGGTAGTAGTGCTCCATCAGTGATCGATCTGACCAGTCTCCCAGATAAGCTGCAGCACGTTGGAATTCTGTGGTGTAATTTGCAACTGAGGTCCTCTGCCGAAGGGTCACGACTATGTGGGTAGCTTTCCGAACTTCATTGAGGTCCCCAAGGTTTTGCCTCATCTTGGCAACAAAGGTAGTAAAGCTTCCAAACACATCATTGGTTTTGAATCGTCGTTCCTCCGGTAGCTTCTTCATGCGATCCTTGAGGTAGGGTTCAAACCACTGAGCTGCAGTGCCTCGAAGATAGTTTGCTGCAAACATGACCTTTCGATCCTCGTCTGGGAAGTCCTGGGGGTTGAAGAAGAAGTAAAGTTCCAATTGCGATATGAACGTCTGGAGCTTCTTTCTGTCCCCGTAGTGAAGATCGGGCTTTGCGACCTTGGTTCGATGGGCCGGATCAAGGTTGGGGTTTGCCTCGGCTGCTGGTTCTGGAATACTGGCAGCATTCTGATGCGCTCGCTGCTCAAGAAAGCTGATCTGGCTCCGAAGGTGCATATTCTCATTGACCTGTCCCTGAAGCTGTTCCTGCAATTGCCTAATCTGCTCTTGGAGCCCTCTTACCGCCTGGGCAAGCTCCTGCATCGAAGGGTGTCCTATTCCTTCCATCTCTGATGCTCAACTTGCCTCTCGCAAGAAAGGTGGTCAAAGTGTAACGGCAGGCCTAGAACGGACCGATGGTCGTAGGGTTTATCTTGAAGACAAGAGACAAGGCGTCAGATATGGATAAACAAAGTGCTATTGCTGCCCTATGGTGTCCTATCGCTGCATGAATTGACCACGAGGGTCCAATTCTGCCTGTAAGGAGCGTCATTATATACATGCTTCTTGCCTGAGTGATCAAGGAGCTATGATCAAGGTGATCAGTATGACCGGCATGATCAGTATGATCAATATGATCGGGGGTTGCCACGTGCTTTTGGTGATCAGGTTGAACACCACTCCCGGGCCTAAGTATCTCCGCCGCCGGTCTGCAATAACTTGGCGATGCTTGTAACGTAATCGGACACCGAGCGGGCCAGGACACCGAGCGGGCCACGTAACCAACGCCTATTATATTAAATATCTAGTTATCTCACCACAACGCCCCTAAATTGAAGCTATATACACATAAAATAATTGCCTATCTGTTTGGGCAGCTGACCCTAGTATGACCTTGAATATTGCAGTTGCTGCACCGCGGTGGTGCATGTTTC
>Ga0207841_1000189_pt1 | contig 41213 bp, 59 predicted proteins | sample HigsolmetaGSP18D_FD_184846 | JGI IMG/M metagenome (GOLD analysis project Ga0207841, IMG submission 184846) | High solid enriched microbial communities from the Joint BioEnergy Institute, USA - SP1-8-D (SPAdes) | ecosystem: Engineered > Bioreactor > SSF (Solid state fermentation) > Aerobic >... | reverse complement strand
CCCCATTCTCTTTGATTCATATCTTCATACATACATGCAGATCCAGAACTTATTGTAAGCGCCTCAACCCGGACTCACTACCTCATGCATCTCAGAAACCTTTATTTTTTGTTCCTTATTTCCCCTCCCACCCCCCCCCTTCCCGCTCATCTCTTTTATTTCATTTCTTTCCCCTTCTTCAACTAGACCCAAACAGACCCCAATTCCTGATCTCCAACGTCTCCGCCATCTTCGCCACCAAGGCGGCGGCCATCTCCTCCTCCTTCGACAGCCCCCTCGGATCACCGCTGAGATCGAACTCCTCGTGCGGCACATTCACAAACACCAGCAGATCCGTCGCCTGCGCCGCCAGGCGCACAAGCAAGAAATGGCACGTGTGCGTCGACGTCTGCGGCCCATCCGCGCTCGAGCCTGCGGCGGCCCCCTCGACCGCGACGGGGACCCTCCCCGGTCGCTGCCTCTTGGGCGTCGTGAAGGATACCACGCCGGTGTAGGCGGGGACCGGTGGGACGAATTTACCCAGCGGGACAGGGCATGGCGGGGTGATCACCTGCATTGTGTCCCCCTCATCGCACAGGTCGCGGAGGTGGTAGAGTGCTGCGGCCTTGTCTTCTGTTTCGTGGGTGGCGGGGGGACCGCCGCGGGGTGCGGTCTGTTCGACGTTGGCGGTGGCGAGGGCGTCCTCCGTCTTGACGCGCTCGTTGATTTCGATGATCAGGTTGGAGAGGGTTGTTGGGGAGAGGAAGAGCTCTTGGTGGTCGGGGACTTCGCGGATGGAGCTGTGTTGGGTGTTAGATTAGGTAGGTTATGGATGCGTAAGTAGATGATGAAAGGTGAACAGATATAGACGGATATATCTTGAAAAGGAACATCGTAAATGGAACAGAGGGGTATATTTAAATAAATACATGTCACACGGTAATCTTTGATATAGCATCACTCAGGAGATAGTAGTTGATCAGGTCCACAAACCCCATACACAGCAGCAATAACGACTGTACAATACAAAAACGAGAACAGATGATGAAAAAGAAAGACTCCCGAGAAATTCCAAAGACAACCATATCACGAGGAAAAAAGATATATGTTTATCCAGTTCAACTCAGGGTCAAGAATCTAACAAGAAGGAGAAGTAACAAGAAGGGGAGAAGTAAACAGGCGAAGCAGCAACGTATGTATACATACCTCGCATCAATCCAACCCTGGGGTATCACCCCACCAATTGCCCCTCCAAAAAACTCCTTCTCAGCGAAAGCGGCCATGTCGCGTAGTGCAGCCTCCCGGGATCAAATACCAATAATCTCTGAAGTTGCGACAGAAGCGTGACACTTGCGGGGAAATAGAGATGTTGATGTTGTCGGGTACTATTTTGTTGTCTCCGTCGGTATTGATATCCGCGTCCAAATTCGCACGTTCCGAACGCTGCAAAAGCCGGGGAAGTGGCCCCACAGCGTCTTCTTAGATCGACCAGGCAGACCTGGCAGGTATGGACTGGGTGAAATGAACCTGTCAGCCCAGGAGGATAGAAGGAAGAAATGTTTCCGTTGTTTACTCCTGGCGCTGGGTTTCCCGCTCACTTTATCTGATGACGTCCGCAGGTCGTCGGCGTTGAGGTCTGCTTCCGCGTTCCTGATTGGCTGGCACAGTGCAGGCAACATGGGCGACTGTTGCCCGATTTACCGCTGCCTTGTCGATGTTGATGATCTATGCCTGTTCACGTTTATTCCAACGTTTCTTAGAGATGCTACTGCATTTGAAAACCAATACTGATTAGAACCAGACTCGCATTGCTAGAGAAGCTTTGTTGCTTTAAGTGATGTATTTATCTAGGTGCTATGTAGTAGTAAAAAATGGCCGGAACCTGTAATAGCTGCAGCCCCAAATTGTATCGGTATATAGACGTGTCACCGTCGTATGCCAAAGATTCGCTTAACATAGGACGGAATTTCATCGACACTCCCAGACAGGGTTACATATCTAGAAGCTCCTCGATGTAGTCATCCAACTGAATCATCTTGAACCGAGAACCCCACTTCGCTCGGAAATCCTTCCTCTTATAAGCGTAGCTGGTGTTCTGGGAGAAGCTGACAAGCTCAACTGTCCAGCCCCTCCGCAGCGCTCGTTCGACCATCTTCAAAAAACCGCCGGAGTACTCGGCTTCCGCCGCATCCCCCGTGGCGAGGACAACCGTCGCTGGTTCGTCCGTGTCTACCAGGCTCTCGAGGATCTTCAGGTGTAGAATTTCGTCCACACCCTGCTCAACCCATCTCTCCTCAGGGGAAGTGCCCGTCTCCGAGCCGCTGGATCCCCCATTGGTGCCCTTGCCGTAGACATTCCGGAACTTCAGCTGACGAGGAGTCCAAGGCTTCACTTTATGAACGCGGTCAAGTATGTTCGTCTCGTAGCCGATTCTCTCGGCTTCGTTAATTGCGGGAAATCGGTCAGAGCCAACCAGAACCCTCTTGGCAGCGGGTCGCCCGCGCTCTAATATCATCGACAAGTTATGGAATGACAATGGGAGACGACGTATCCGAGTGGTGATTGGGATATTTCGCGCTACTTTGACGCAGTCGTGGAATCCAATCATGATCTACTCACGGAGTCAGCAAGCAAAAAACGCTCAGATGTCATATGGAGGAACTCACGTTGGAAGCATCAACAAAAACATGTATCTGGGAAGAGGAATCGGCGGCGAAACCAGTATCAACAGTCTGTTCGTTTCCGCAGCTGACGCCTGCAAAGTCAGGAAACTGTTTGAAAAGCTTGGTCACAAGACCTGCTTTTCTCTCAGCAGAAGACCTGTATTTGATAGGTTGGACTCGGATACGGCTGCCATGGATTTTCACCGCGGCAGAAGAGGGACAGTCCTCCAACTCATCACAGGAAGACGGAGGGGTAAATAGACGGCCAGATTTTGCGGCCCGCGTAGGTGACGCAGAACCCAGTGGCTCTGAGATGGGCGGATCGAACACACTAAGATCGCCGTCGGAATCTAGCTCTGCACTGCTGTCCGAAGAGGTCCCATAACCAGTGTCAATATCAGAAGCACCATATGGGACGGTTGTATTGTCTCTGAGAGCACAAGTACTGTCACGCTTCAAGACCACGATTGGCTTTGCTGCAGTCTCTGACGCTTTCTTGGTTGAAGGGTCGACATCGTGAACAGGGCTTGAAGAAATATCCGAGGCCTTAGAGGACGAGAGGCTTGAAGAAAATATACTAGAGTAATTTGCGTCGACGGTATTGTCTATCCCGTTCTCTGCAGCGACCGTTCTTACAGGAGACGAAGTAGTCTTGCCAAGAAACTCCCAAAGAGGGCTAAAGTCACCGAGCCTTGGATAGTCTGACGCATCGTCCGGGTGGCTGGGTTGGGGGCGGGTGTCGTAGGCGACATCCGATCCCTGCCTTGGAGACGAAACAGCTAGGGAGTCGCCGTGCCGATAAGGAGTGGTCGAGGTTTTGGCGGGATAAGTTGGCGAGCGGATGAGGTCAATCACCGCAGTGAAATCCCAGTTCGTAGAGGACTCAGTTGATGGCATGGAATGCTATCACTACTGCTTGTGTACCTGGGAAAGTCGTTGCGGTGTCTCGGGTGTCCGAGCGAGATCGATAGGGGTGTTGAGATAAGCGGTTTGTGCAGTGTACGTGGAACTATGGAAAGTAATGTTGACAGAGAGAGCACATAGAGTGCACGAGGCAAACCAACATGACTGTCGAAGCGAGTCGACAAGGTAGAGATCACGAAGGCATGGAGCAGTTGTCGTGGAGAGTGAGTGACAGGGCGAGTTATCAACGGACAGAGGGTGGCGGTTGAGTCGGAGACTCGAGGGCTGCCATTTACCGCCTTCTGCTCTTTGCTGCCCAGGTAGCAAGGCGGCACTAAACCAAAATCAGAAGCACTAAACCCTAAGCAGCAAGTTACCCCCCGATGTCACCTGGATTGCTGAGTCATCCATTCCTCTGCTTCTGGTTAGCGTGTCTGTCTCATGACTTCCACCCGGACCAGCCGTTTTCGGAAAAGACGGCACGACCCCAGAACGATTGATATCCGCATACGGATTTCCTTGCTTTGTTCTCCTTGAGATTTCCAGATCCGTCGCTGAGCATGACAGGCAAGGCGATGAGGCGATACGACACGGGGCCTGGACTCTCTTTTTTTCATCTAAGAGGCCGGTTTTTCATCATCCTCGGCCAGCCGTTTAATATGGAGTAGTATGAGTACGTAGAACTACCAGTTTCCTTGTCTGTTTTCGAAGGTTGCCCTGTGCTGGAATTGGTGAATCGACATCATGGACTTTTAGGTAAATGCGTGTGCCTACAATATATAGAGCCCTCCGAAGTAACAGGTTTTTGCTCTCCAGATATCAGTATTCAAGTATATATACTGTAAATCTCTCGAAGCCTCTTCTACTGCACATTCAATTGATTACTTTATTTCGAGACAAAAACACATCTTGACCCAAATAAACTGTGAAAATGTCCAATGATGGACGCAAGAATTTCCTTACCAGTATGATTTTCCTATCGATATTTCCAACAGAATTCGATTGTTGGAATGCCTTTGCTAAACCGAATTTGACAGAGGTCCAGGACGCCAAGTCAACCCAACAGAAGGTCAAGGAGAGCTTCACCGACACCGCGGACCGAATCGCTCGTGGTCTCCAGCCCGATGAGACTAAGGGTACCGCTCAGTCCGCCTGGGACAAGGTCGGCGCATTCATGATATTCAGCAGCACGGCGGTGCCGCTTCTTCCATGTAAGTCAAGACCTGTAGCTGCGTCTTCAACTGACGGAGGTATGCAGACTGGCACCGCAGCAGCGACAAGGTGAAGAGTGCCATGGGTATTGGTGATAAACTAGTAAGCTCCGGGTTGCAAGATGGAATCTGACTACTGCAACCCTGTCGCTGAGGTGATTCCGTAAATTAGGATGGGCTGAATACTACTTTCATGTATTAGAAAGTATGTATGTGGCAAAAACATCTGTGAAGTACGGTTTTCGAGTTTGGTTTGTTCTGGTAGTCACCTTTGGCTTTTTATTTCTCCACCAAAGATTCGAACATCTTGTCCCGTTGCCGGACGAGCTGCTGAAGTTCACGCTCTAGCCTTTTATACTCTTCTCTGGCAGCCTGCACATCAGGTGGCAGACCATGGAACATTCTTATTCTCCCTTCAAGCGTTTTGACTGTCTCCTTGATCCGGACCACATTCTCCTCTTCCACCATGAGCTCCTCGATTGTCGGCCCTTTGGTATTTACATTTCTCTCAAGGGATGTTATCCTATCCTTGTATTCCCCAACTTTGACAGCCAGCAGCTTTGTGCCCCTGGACCATTCCGCAGTCTGGGCAGGAAGATTTGATGGTACCTCGTATGCTTTGCCGGTCTTGAGCTCGTCGAGCTGCTTCCGAAGGGCTGCCAATTCCTTCTCCAAGTAGCTCTGAAGCGCCTCGACTTTTCGAACCTGCTCCGCAGCGTCAAACTCCTCCTTCGTCAGCTCGATGATCGCATGGCCCAGATCTCCAGTGTCCGTGCTTAATGTCCCCAATGTGACAGCCGTCTCCGCCAGATCGTCTAGGGCCTTCGCTCCTTTGTCATCTAGGCTAGCTTCGAGGTCCTCCAGTAGTTCCACTTTTTGCGGCTCCTCGGCTTTCTCTCGAGCTTTAAATTCTCGCACCACCTCTTCGCGAGCGCGGTGAAGCAGCGCCGCTTCCTCGTCTGCGGCGTCGTTTGCTGCGGCCAGCGCAAGCAGGGTCCTTAGAGTGTCTTCATTGCGCTCAAAGGAGGGAACCGGATTAGGAGAGTACTGGCGAGCCAACCAGGAATTTATGTATGCCCAGTCTTTGGCCTGGATAGCTGCTTGTCGCGCTTTCGAGGGGGATATGACCGGGGAGTCGAGGGGAGATGGTGGATCCATCTTTGTGTGTGCTAAAGGGCTGCTTTTTTCGTGTAGAGATCAAGTAAAACAAAAATTGAGCAAGAGGGAGTTCTGTGGACCAGAATATCAAGTTCGTCCTCTTCCCGTTACCAAAGATCGTGAAGCTGCGCGACCGTGTTGTCATTTAACTTGCTTTGGCCAAGTGGAGGGGCGAGTTTATCCGACCGCCCACGCCAGAATACTACTGACCGCGGCGCCGCGCGCTCATCCAACGCTGCACGGAGCTCTGTAGGTAGCTCCCATCGCTACTTTTGGCGCTGCGGTCTATAATGGCGAGCTATTTCTCAATCCCTGTACCCTCACCGAGCCATGGCTCTCCTGCTATGTCTCCTTTGGCTTCATCACCGCCTTCTCAGGCTGGTGGCAATGTGCCGCGATCCAGTGCGCTGTCCAACAGATTAACAAGTGTACTCTCCGCATCGTATGCGGACTCCGACATACGGGATGCGCTGGAGACATTGGACCTTAGAGGTATCCACAATACAGCAGATACTAGGAGACAGTTGCGATTAGATGTCCAGAAGGAGGTGATCGACTGCAATGGGGAGATTGTGCAGGACTTTGGCAAGGTCGCGGAGGTCAGTTGAAGAGTTCTTCTGTGATAGAGGGTTGAATCACGAAAACTGATGATTATGGAACCAGCAACTGAAACGGATCGGCACCGTGATTTCGAGCCTTAATCAAACATGCGAAGAGATGCGCAAGCACATCACCTTCGCGAAGCAGGAGACAGCGCCCGTCCTCGACGAAGCATCCACGTTGATGGACCAGAAGAAAGAGACCGAGATAAAACAGCGCCTGCTCGATGCTTTTAATAAGCACTTCATAGTCCCCGATGAGGACTTGCTCGTCTTGACCTCGGCTGCGGAACCGGTCGATGACCGCTTCTTTGATGTGCTTGCCCGTGTAAAGCAGGTGCACCATGACTGCGAAGTCTTACTGGGCGCAGAGAGCCAGAGGCTGGGCTTGGAGATCATGGAGCAAAGCTCCAAGCACCTCAATTCAGCCTACCAGAAACTGCACAGGTGGATACAAAAGGAATTCAAATCCCTGAATCTCGAAGACCCGCAGATCAACAGTTCGATCAGGCGAGCTCTACGCGTGCTAGCCGAGAGGCCGAGCCTCTTTCACAGCTGTCTGGACTTCTTTGCCGAGGCTCGAGAGTACATCCTCTCCGACGCCTTCCATTATGCCCTTACCGAAGCTGTGTCCGGCACCGATGGCGAGCGCCATGTCAAGCCAATCGAGTTCTCCGCCCACGATCCGCTTAGGTACATTGGAGACATGCTTGCATGGGTGCATTCTGCTGCTGTCTCCGAGCGCGAAGCTTTGGAAGCTCTGTTTGTGGCTGAAGGGGACGAACTAGCTAAGGGAATCAAAGCCGGTATTAGCAGCGAACCATGGTCCCGGATCGACGGGGAGGAAGAGGCTGTGTTTGATGGACGGAAAGCTCTGAACGATCTTGTCAACCGCGATCTTAGTGGAGTTTCTCGATCCCTACGTCAGCGCGTTGAACTGGTCATCCAAGGACACGACGATCCTGTCACTACGTACAAGGTTGTCAACCTTCTGTCCTTCTACCGGATGACGTTCTCCAAGTTGATCGGACCCGAGTCCAATTTGGTGGGCGTGATCAGTTCACTGGAGAAGTATACATTCGGTCACTTTGAGACTCTTATGCGGGAACAGATCAACACGATCTCGGCAGATTCCCCGGCCTCGTCGCCTCCATCGGACCTCTCTGTACCACAATTCCTCACAGATACTCTTGAGGTCGTGACCTCCTTGATGAAGGCATACGAGTCATCTCTGGGACCCGAAGAAGAAGACACCAAGGTGGTTCCGGGCCAGGAGAACAGATTCACTCCCGTCCTCCGTGTCGCCTTCGATCCATTCCTGGACCTGGCAAAATCTTCGTCCAAAGAGCTCCCGGACAAAACCGCATCCATCATCTACCAGACCAACATCCTCCTCGCCGCGCGCTCAACCATATCACCCTTCGACTTCGCATGCGCGACCCATCTACCCCCGATATCAACAGCGCTATCCGCCCTGCGGACAGACCTCCTCGACATCCAACACAACTTCTTCCTGCAGACCTCGGGCCTGCAGGTCCTCCTAACCGCCCTGGAACCATTCTCCTCCTCCTTCTCCTCCACCTCCACCACTACCACCACCCAGCAGCAGCAGCAGCAGCAACAAGACCAAGAACAACCCCAAGATCCACAAAAACAGCAACAACCACAACAACAAACACGCCCCAACCTCGCCGAGATCGCCAACCTGCCCGCCTTCCAGCCCGCCGCCCTCGCCGCCACGAGCCAGCAGCTGGACGACTTCCTCCCCTCAGCCCTGGTGGACGCGACGGACAACCTGAAGCGCGTGCGCAGCGCCGGCCTCGTCAAGAGCGTCACCGAAGAGGCGGTCGAGGCGTTCTGCCGCGATTTTGAATTCGTGGAGAGCATGATCATCGGGGCGGACGAGGCGATGGGGAGGAGAAGGTTGGATGTCTCTTCATCAGCGTCATCGTCGTCATCGCGGGCTGATGATGGTGATGCTGATGGAGAGAAGGAGGATGAAGAGGATGAGATGGAGGAAGAAGAAAAGTACAGTCTGCGGGCGCTGTTCCCGCGGACGATGGGGGAGATTAGAGTCTTGTTGAGTTGAGTTGAGTCATGATGTATGTGCAGCACTTATATTGGCTATGCATTGCATGCACTATATAGACAGGGAAAAAAGAACTGGATAGATGGGATATGTTGGGTGCTAGGTTTCGTTAGATACCCCTAAATAGGAGGAAATAAAAAAAATGAGGACAGCTTCAATGTCTCATTACTGCCTATCTTTTTATTTCATAAGAATCCTCGACACAGACGTAAACCCCATAGCGCATATCACATACAACCACAAACATTCATTTTAATGAAGTACACATTCACATCCATCAACCCACACATCTCATTGCTCATCAAGGTAATTATTCATTTCATTTCCCCTGCCGAATCACAATCCCATACGGATCCCGATCCCTCAGACTAACATCCACACTGACCTCCGGATCCCGAAACGCCTCCTCCAACCCATCCACCAGACGCCCCTGGGCCCCCGCCTTCGCGCTCTCCTCCAGGGCCGCAATCCCCTCCTTCCGTGCAGCGTCCCACTCCTCGCGCAGCGCCTGCGCCAGCTTCTCCCGCATCACGTGGTGCAGGTACCCGCGCTCGGTGTTGGAGTGGAAGAGCGCGACGACGGCCGACCCGCGCTCGATGGCGGCCAGCGCGTCGTGGTGGCTGATCTCACCCGTGAACAGGAGGTCGGGTAGGGGCGTGCCGTTGCTGCTGCCCTTGAGGAGCACGCTGGCGCCGGAGCCGGGACAGACGCCGACGGTGCGGATCTGCATGCTGTCCACGGTGGTGGACTGCGGCACCGCGACGGGGAAGCCGGCCGGGTTGCCGATTGCGGCGCCGATGCGGTCGATCAGAGAGGTCAGGGGCTGCGGGGTCGCGAAGGTGACGAGGCGGCCCATGCCCGCGGATTCGAAGCCCTCGGGGACGGGGGCGGGGGAGGGATGAATTGTGCTCCGGGTGTGGGGGATTATGGCAGACGAGTCTGTAGTAGGGGAAGAGGCTTGGGGTTGTGGGTATGTTGGTCGAGAGTAGCTTCCGGAGGAGGAGGAGGAGGAGGAGGAGGAGGAAGGCACAGGTTCAGTGGATGATGATGGACTCGGGGTGATAGCGCCGGTGACGATGTCGCAGAGCCAGTCTGCCATGCCGCCCGGGACGGCGTCCACGGCCGTATGCGGGGAGTACACGCTGATCCCTTCCTGCGCGAGGCGGAGGAGGGACTGCTGCTGGGGGTCGTTGAGCGTGAGGGATTTGAGGCCGCGGAAGATGATCGGGTCTGTTTGAGGGGAAGAAAGGTCTTGGTGAGTAGATAGATCGGACAAGAAGCAATTAAGACTTAAGCAATGCAAGGCTTACGGTAAGCTACTACCACTGAGTCCCTGCGCTGTATGGCCTCATTGGCCACGGCCTTTGTCAGATCGACGGTCAAGAGGACGGAGTTCCGCTGTCGTTGGGCGGGGTTGAACGGTGCTTCGAGGAGTACTTTGCATCTTCGTCAGTACTGAGAATAATAATTGATTCGTTTCAGAGATATATTCAGCGGGAAAAGCCCACATCCAGTATTATCAAAGCTCTTGTCTGCCAGCGACTCTGGATAGCTGTGTAGAAAGAGAAACGTCAGCTGTCCTGTCGAAACCGCAAGGAGCTCGAAGACAAGACATACATCTTCCTCATGGCGCTCACCACCGCCCGCGTGAAGGGCGACGATGCAGCTGGGCCGGACGAAGACATGGTGGAACACAGTGGCACAGCAGTGCGAAGCATGGGCCGCATAAAGAAGAAGAGGGGTCCAGGAGATCTGTCCAACAGAGTCGAGACGCACGAAACGCGGGGGAGCGAGGCCGATGAGACATGCATGCATAGCTGGAGCCACACACCAGCCACACGCCGCACGGACCCGCGGCGGCCCCATCGCCTGCACGCCGTCCCGAGGGATCGTTTGCCCTGCAGCGGATGATTAATTCCGTCACCAGACGGGGATCTGCTTGCTAATCGTAATCTATCGCTTGACAAACGATAATAATTTTCCTCTTCCAAGAACCAACATCTCCCCGCTCCAACCCAACTCCTCGCTACGAGGCCGCTTATCTCTCCAGCGCCCACCCTCTCGCTCTCTTTCTTTCTCCGCTCTCCGCCCTCCTCGCCTTCGGCTCTTCCGCCGCCCCTCCTCTCACCCTCCCCTCTCGCGCTTGATGTTCGCCCGCGCCGCCGCCCTAAGCAGAACCTGCCGCTACCTTCTTCGTGCCCACGGCCTAGTTACTAATAGTATCCACAGACCTTCGTTCCCTTCTTTCCAGTCGAGGTCGTTCGCGGCGGCGAACGCAGCCATGGCGAGCGCGGCAAACACCTCCGGGGTCACGGCGGACTCGCTGAAGGAGACGCTCACGAAGCAGTTGCAGGCGCAGCACGTGGAGATTGAGGATATGTCTGGTATGAGATGACTTCTGCTTCCCCCTTCCTATTTTTTTGTTGCTTGCTATATTGTATATCCATCGGGGTATTGGTTGCGACTTGTCCTGCTAACCAAACGCTGCTCCGAACTGTAGGCGGCTGCGGCCAGGCCTTCCACGCCATCATCGTCTCCCCGCAGTTTGAGGGCAAGAACACGCTCGCGCGGCACCGCCTCGTCAACTCGGTCCTCAAGGCCGAGATTGCCGCCATCCACGCCTGGACGCCCAAGTGCTACACCCCGGAGCAGTGGGAGAAGATGAAGGAGGGGAGTGGCTGAACTCAACGAAACCAAACTCCATCCATCGGACCTGGGAATAGGTAATGGTTGGTGGTCCGGACCGAAGGGAGAGGCGGCGATAGACTTAATGTTTGGGCTATTTGGACAAAAAAAACGAATGTCTATATGAGAGCCTTGAGTCTTATTGTGTAGATGGTCTCTTACTATTTATTATTTCGGTCTGCCGGATGTATCTGTTTGTTTTCGGGCGTTGAGAGGATTTGATTTTGTGCATAGTATCTACGTAACTGAACCTAACCTCAAGAGCTCTGGGCTCCGGTGGTATTGGATGGAAATAGCAGAAAAAGAAATATACATGGACATAGATAGATGGCATCAGAGGTATTTTACGCAATAGGGATACGTCATCAATCACTTATCCCAGGACCTTGTCCGCAGCGGAAACTATCGCGTAGTGTCAGCAGCGTTGACAATGATATCAGATGGAGAGGGAATCGTTTGAGGTGACCATACCATTGATGCCGGTGTTGTCGGGCTCGACGAAGACCTCCTTGACTTTGCCGTCTTCAATTTTCAAGGCGTAGCGCTTGCTCCGCCGGTTCCCAAAGATCGACGTGCTGTCGAAGCTAAGGTCGAGCGCCTCGGTGAACCTGCCCGTTGGGTCACCCAGGAATCGGACCTAGATATTGTCAGATCGCTGTCTTGTTCCAAAGGAAAAGATGGGACGAATGGCCACGTACACCGCTCTTGCCCGTAGGGTCAAGGGTGGCTCCCCAGGCCTTGGTCCTGTAGAATGAAGTCAGCAAGATCGAAACAGAATAGACCAAGCCGGGTTCAATTGGGCACATACACAAAGGGGTCGTTAACGGAGATGACAAACACCTTTCCCGCATCCTTGAGCTTCGGGTGGTTGATGTAGCCAGGCACGTGTGCAGCCGAGCATGCAGGGCCTAGATGAAAGAACAATTAGTAATCCTCTTATCTCATTTACCCATACGGAGTATCGCTAGCCGAATTATTTCCAAAAACCTTCGCGGGATCTTTTCGGCTTCCTGCATTCGCAGGCTGCGTTTCCCCGAAACAATAATACCCGACAGAGTGGAAACTCCTCGTGGGGCACGTACTGAACGCAGCTGGGGTGCCGACAATGATGCCATTTGCACCCTTGAACTCCTTTGCCAGGTTGACCTTGTTTCCGGGAGAGCCCTCGACCAGGACGTCGAGGTCGGGCAGAGGGTCGCCGGCCTTGACAAAGGCAGCCCGAGTGTTGTGGAAGAGCGCCCGCTGCGCGCTTGCCCGCGGGAGGGCGGTGGTGAGGCGTCTGGCTGCGAACATGGTGAATGTCTTGGAAAGGAAAGATAGGCAGAAAGTTGGAATTGATGGGACGACAATCGCAATTAACGACTGGAGGCACTCGGAACGAGGCTGGGGAGTCGAGTGTCGCGAGGGAGCAGCAAGAAGACGCTGGTGTAGCAGCCGTCGGCCGCGGGTGGAGCTTCGGAGGCTATTTCGTCATACTGTTGGAGCGCGGTACCCCATCACCCTTCGAGAAGCGCGCTGGAAGAAGGCCCCGATGGCTCCCTGCAGAAACACCGGGCCGCGTCATATGTTGCTGTTTCTACTGAAATAATATTGAAAGAAAATGCCTGCTGTCGAGACATGTCTCTGACCATTTCCAGCGCTCATAGGTCTGTGCCTTGCGGTTCTCCGGCTTACCCGTTAATGACAATCCCACCGAACCAGGGATTGGGGATCCTCCAACCGGAAAACTGCTCGACGTCGGTCCCTCCTTATCCACATCATCCTGAAATATTGGGACTCACTCATTCTACCTGTGTAGCCATCCTGTGCGAACTTGCAAATGGAATGGGCTATCTATAGGTCTTCTGGAACTCGAATCCGCATGGTACATACAGTACCTACCAGCGGCGAAGACTTGGCTCTGTCTCGACTAGAATATTTGGGCTGTTACATGTGACAGTGAGGCCAGTGCGATAGATCTGCCCGTAGAATGATGATCAACCGTGGGATTGACCCGGGGGCAGCCGGCAGGTGGTCGAAAGGACGTCCACTACGCAGCAGCAATGAAGGCATCCGGCTCTGGATTGAAAGATTGATATGTTGGCAGAATAGTCCACCGCAGATGCATCGATGCGTGCTAAGCATGTAGGGTACTGCATAGCGTGTTTCAAGACCGATGGACCCGGATCTGCACAGAATATGACGTTTTGGTTTGACCCTTGGTAGAAACAACGAATATTTCTGGCTACGGCAGTCCCGTACGCTCTGACGCCGAGGGATGAAGATAAGGGGGTACGCGGGGTCGCGGATCAGGACTTAGATATAGCGAGCATCCATATATAGCAATGGATATACACAGTAGAGGGGTCCGAGCTTGTCTTAGACTCCAGGGTCCGCTGAAAAGCTGCCACCGTCGGGAAGAGAGGTCGCTCGCGATCCCGGACAAAGAGCTGCGATCATCGTACGACGTGTGCTGTGTTCTCCGTGTAGAGTTCCACGTCGAGTGGAAGGGGAGCCGGGAGGGAGGGCGGACCGCCGGGTCGCCGAGAAAGGGTCGCGGTATCCAGACGGGCTTAGGTTCAGGGACTTCCCCAGCTTCTGCGGTCGTCCACTCGCAGGGCCGGAGCCGCAAGCGAGAGGCTCGAGGATGTCTCTTGCTCGCGGCTCAGAAGGAGATAGCGCAACAGCAGCTGCGAGAGCCGCACGCGATGCCGGGTCTGGCTCGAGCGCTGCTCGGGAAATACCCTGCAGCACGATACCCCAGCGCGCCTCCGCCGGCCGGAGGGTGCGGCCGCAGACGCTGCCCCGACCACTGCGTGTTGCTGCGAGAGCTCTGCTGACGGCCGCTGGACTCGTGGACGCGACGCCCCCTGCCTCGCGGTCATCCCATCGCAAGCGGTGCGGTCATCGCAGCGTCTCTCGCGCAGCCAAGCCCAGAGCGCCCGGGAGGCGGGAGTGGCACAGGCGATCGCTGAGGCGGCCGGGGGCGCGCGCGCTAGCCGTGGCGGCCAGCACGTCGCAGCGCATCGCACCGCATCCGCATGCCAACCCAGTATCTCTTTCTGCATTTCCCCTCCTCCAAACCTGGCCCCCCGGCGAGCGTTGCTCCAATTCAGCCACCTCGTCGCCTCTCCCCGTCCGCTGCATGTCGCGGCCCCCTTCGCAGCGCCCCGTCTTCGTCCCGCGCTCGGTCGGTGCTTTTTTCTCGACGTCTCTCGTCCTCCTTGCGTTGGAGACGGGGTCCTCTTGTGGCTAGTTCCCGTCCGCGATCCGGGTTCTACTCAAATGGGATTTGGGACCACCCCCGGAAGAAGCCTGCGCCTCCAGCTCTCCCTCGACTCCCTCCACCGCTCCCCCGTGCTCGTTTCGATAGCGGATTCCTCGTCCCCGCAGCCCGGTTGAAGATTGAAGCTTCTCCATCGTCCTCTCTCTCGCCCGCGCTGGGACGTGTTGAGCCTTCTTTCTTGACCGCTCGCGATCGCAACCCGCCTGGCCCAAGATGGACGGCGGACAGAACTCAAGTTCCAGCTCCAGCTCCGCTGGGAACTCCAGCGATTTCGTAAGTCAAGCGCCCTCGATGTCGTCTGGTCTCTCGCGATGCTGATGGGGAAATCGTCCAGGTTCGGAAGCTGTACAAGTAGGTCCAATGCACCCCCCGAACCGCGTTCTCGTCCGATCGTACAAGAATCCCTATCTAACCGGCGCAACGCCAGGATGTTGGAGGATCCGTCGTATTCGGAAATCGTCCGCTGGGGTGATGATGGTGACAGTTTTGTGGTCCTGGAGGTAATGCGCCCTGTCTTGGATGTCCGCGGGATCTGGCATGCTTCTTGAGAGCGCGACTGACATCTGCGCCGCCTTGTTCCAGTGTGAAAAATTCACCAAAACCATCCTTCCGAAGCATTTCAAACACAGTAATTTTGCGAGTTTTGTTCGTCAGCTCAACAAGTACGACTTCCACAAAGTCCGACAAAACAACGAGGAGAATGGGCAGTCACCTTACGGACAGAATGTCAGTTCTCTCACATCCTCCGGCGATGGCCATGAAATTCTACAGTATGCTGACAACGGACCAGGCTTGGGAATTCAAGCATCCTGAGTTCAAGGCAAATAACAAAGATTCACTAGATAACATCCGACGAAAAGCACCTGCCCCCCGTAAACCGGCCCAACTCAGCGAAGATTCGGTGCCGGCCCATCAAATAGAGCTCATGAACCAGCAGATCGCGGCGCAGCAGCAGCAGATTCAGCATCTATCCGATCGCTATGCACAGCTCTCAGTTGACCATCAATTGATGCTGCAGGAGGTCATGAGGGTGCAGAAGACGGTCCTGAATCACGAGCACGTCATCCACCAGGTGATGAATTTCCTGCTCTCGGTCGATGCCCGTCAACGACGCGATAGTCGGGCGGCGGCGGCAGCGGCGGCACCTTTCCAGGCGCAGGGTCAGGATGGTTCCACCCTCAGTCCGTCGCAGGTGGCGCCGATTGATGATGTCCCTGCGTCGCCTCTGCAGCATGCCTCCAAATTATTGAATGACATGAGTGCAGAAATTCAGTTCAGTCTTTCGAATCTCAGCTCATTGACGGATCCGAACAAGACTGCTGGGGTGGTTTCTACTCCCCCCCTCGACAATGGACCTCAGAATGGTGCGGTCCGTCCCCCAACGTCTGCAGGCTCCAGCACAACGATGGGATATTCGAAGATGAATGGGGAGCTCGAGCCAGTCGTGTACCCGGTCGGCACAACCAATGGAATCGACCCCATGTATAGCGAGCATGTCAACAACATTCCATACCCGATGCCTCCTAAAGAGGTTGACGCCTCGGATCCCCGTCGGCAGTATGCTGATGGTCGCAAGAAGAGCACCTACGTTGATCCTGGTTGGGTGCGTAGCCCGCACATTTTACTTGTTGAGGATGATGCCACTTGCCGCCAGATCGGCGGTAAATTCCTTTATTCTTTCTCTTGTGTCATTGACACGGCGGTATGTGCCCCTGATATCTACTACTTGATCCTTGCCTTCTGCTAACGACATTACAGTTTGACGGGCTCGAGGCAGTCAACAAAATCCAAGAAGGCTCGAAATACGATCTAATTCTGATGGACATTATTATGCCAAACCTGGATGGTGTTTCTGCTTGTCACCTTATCCGCCAGTTCGACCGCACGCCCATCATTGCTATGACGTCTAATATCCGAAGCGATGACATTCAACTATACTTCCAGCATGGTACGTAAAGTTTTCTTTCAGTGTACATTGCATCACTGCTAACTTAGATTAGGCATGGACGATGTCCTCCCCAAGCCGTTTACTCGCAAGAGTTTGCTCGACATGCTCGAGAAGCATTTGGTCCACCTCAAGAGTCTTCCACCAGCACCCGCACCAGCAGCAACAGCCGGCGTGGAGGCCACTGCTCCAACATCTGCTACAGCCGTGTCGATGGCGCCTCAAAACTCAGCGAACCAGTCTGCCAAGGAGGAGAACTCCCCCGGTCAGTCACCAGCAACGGCAACAACAGTGAACAATTGGCAGTCACCGAGCCAGTTCCAGGGCGTTTCTCCTATACCCCCCAATGTCCAGCAGGTTCAAAACCAATATGTCCAGCAGCCAGGGCCGGGCCCCGCTGCGTACACAATCGATCAAAACGGGGGGGTTCAGTATCCAACTACCCAAGCTCCACTCAATGCAGCTACTGCTCGCGCCGGACATCGACGGCAACTTTCGGAGATGTCCAGCACACCCGAAACTGTCAACAACTTTGCCAAACGACCGCGGTTATACACGCAGCAGCCTCAGCCGATGATGAGCCAGGTGCAGAGTGCACGGCCGGGCTAAGCAAGCGACTCAGAAACTATTCTCATGTCTCCGAATCTCCTTGTGTTAACGTGTGCTTCTTGTCGAGTTCTGCGGAAATTCCGATCCCTCATCTAATGTTACGGTCCATCGGACTCACTTTGGAACGCTTTATTCATTCGGTACCCAGGACCTTGGATTTCTTCTGCCTTCATCAAACGACGGCGCTCGCGGAGTTCCCTTTTTGCCTTTTTGTTTTCTGAAATAAAATATCGATGAAATATCCTACGACGTCTCATATACTACTGTTTGGGTGCCTTACATTTATAGCCAAGGCGAAGGGGATATAGGGTTATTTACCTTGGATGTCGGGAAAGAGAAGGGAGGTTAATTCGGCGGCTTGTGGGATCATATGTGTATTCATCTCTCTCTTGAATCCATCCCGTTGCGGATGACGTCTATATGGGTTGGCGATGTCTCTTGTCTGTTGTTCTGTGCGCTGGGAATGTACACCGTCACATCTCTCAGATTTTCCTTTTCTGTTGGGGTTTTTTTTTTTTTTTTTCAGACTGGTCATTCTTTCGACGACGTGGAATGTCTAGGCGACGGTCTCCCACTCTTTGTCTTTATCCCCACGAAATTGGGACCTGAACTATATATTATTACCTTTATCGCAGCAGGTGTCTGTGGATAAAACAGCGCCACAGGGAATTAAATGAGTCCAACTAAACCCGAATGAGATCCATACTGGTAGAACTTCCACTATGTCGCGATCATTGCAGGCGTTGACCAGCTGCTTGAAATATGACCCAGATAGTGAAATCTCCAGGGTGACCCCACTCCAGTCGTTATAAGTTGTAAACCTCACTTCGAAAGCCTGTCCGAACCGAGGCATTGTTTTCGTGGACGCAATCAGTATAGTCCAGCATGCCCTGGTAGAGCCAGCAGTGATATGCAGAGGGTGGACTCATACCGATCTACTGGTAAACAGCCCAGGGGTGATCATCCCCTTGTGTTCCAAATTTATCGTTCTGGGGTGATCAGCCATGCCCCTTTCCCCATATTGGACGCAGGGTCTAGACCGCCAGTCCCTGGACAGGGGGAGTCGGAAAGGGTCCAGGCCTTCGCTGGCGTTCTGGACTCTTTGAGGCTGGAGAGGCCGCTGTGGCTTGTCGCCTCGGCGAGTCCGGGCCGCGTGGCAGAGGGCGGGCGAGGCAAACAAGGCAAACACCAGCACTTCCGTTTCTGTGGGCGGCGGGCAGCATGACTCGTGATGCTTTTGGTGGGTGGATTTTTGCGGCATGCGTTCATTCATGCGGAGCTGCCGCCTCGAACCGCTTGCCTTACCTCCTAGAAATCTATTCTCTGCATGCGCTCTGTCTGAATAATTTGTCTTTATTTTTTTTTCTCGAGCGACCGTTGCCGACGTAAGAGAGTCCAGCGTAAATTGATAGTGGGAAACCGCATCTCTCTCGTCGTCGCTCCCGTCACCTGTCTTTGAGCAATGGGACCGAAACAGAAGGGAGGTGGAGGCGGCGGTCCGTCGAAACAGAAGGGGAACAATGCGGCGGAGGAGGTAGAGGAGTCGTTGCAGGCAGTTGTATGTCTTGGCCTTTCTCCGGAGAAGAGAGTGATTGGCGATGCGGGGCTTTGACGCGGATGGTTGTTGCTGATGGCCTGTGCTATGGCAGGTTCTCGCGGATACATTCGAGACGCGGTTCGAGCCGTTTACTCTTGAGAGGCCTAGGGTACGTATGCTTGTATACATCGCGGAAGAAGCTGGCGAGCAGGAGAAAGTTACTGGGGTGTGGTCGGAATGAAGTTAGTTGACGGCTTGAGGATCAGTGTCTCCTGCCCCTCGCGAACACGCCCTTGATCGAGTATACGTTCGAGTTTCTGGCCAATGCAGGCGTCGAGGAAGTATTCCTCTACGCGGGGGCACATTCAGACCAGGTGGAGAAATATATCAAGTTCGTTCATGAAGCCAATTGCATCGTTCTATCGGAGTGACTACGTGACGAGCTAACTACTCATATACATCCAGCGCGTCGAAATGGAGAGCTCTGTCCTCGCCTTTCAAGAAGCTGACCTTCCTCAAGTCCAATTCGACGTCTGTCGGAGATGTCATGCGTGATCTCGACGGTAAGCATCTCATAACCGGCGACTTCATCGTCGTCAGCGGAGACGTCATCAGCAACCTGCCGATCGAAGGCGCGTTGGCCAAACATCGAGCCCGGCGCCAGGCGGACAAAAATGCGATCATGACCATGGTCCTGCGGGAAGCAGGAAGGAATCACAGAACCAAGGCATCATCCGTCTCGCCCGTCTTTGTCATCGATCCTACCAAGGATCGTTGCCTCCACTATGAGGAGATCCATAATTATTCGAAGCACTCTTCGCCGTTTCTCAACATCGACCCTGAACTTCTGTCGTCACATGCCGAGATTGATATCCGGCAAGATCTGATCGACTGCAGCATCGACATCTGCACGCCGGACGTCCTGAGTCTGTGGTCGGACAGCTTCGACTACCAGACACCGCGGAAGCATTTCTTGTACGGTGTCCTGAAGGACTATGAGCTGAACGGGAAGACCATCCACACGCATATCATCAAGGACCACTACGCCGCCAGGGTGAGGAATCTCAAGGCGTACGACGCTGTCAGCAAGGACATTGTCTCGCGATGGACGTATCCATTGTGCCCGGATACCAACCTGCTTCGCGGACACACGTACGAGCTCAGGAAAGGAAACTTGTACCAGGAACAGGGTGTGATGCTTGCACGATCCTGCGTGATCGGTCGTCGAACCGTCATCGGACAGGGCACCAGCATTGGAGACAAGACTACAGTTACCAACACGGTGCTGGGAAGGAATTGCAAGATTGGCAAGAACGTCGTCCTCGACGGCGCCTACATCTGGGATGGAGCAGTCATCGGCGATGGAACGGAGGTCCGTCAAGCTATTGTGGCTGATGGGGCCGTTGTGGGAAGCCGGTGCAAAATTGAGCCTGGAGCTCTCCTCTCGTACGGTGTCAAGATTGCCGACGGGACAACAGTCGCCCGAGGAATGCGCATCACGCGTTGGCGGAAGGAAGGTGATGCCCCTGTCCCTAGTGACCCGAAGGTGGTTGGAGAAGGGGGAGAAGGATACGAGTTCGTCCACGACGCGGATGAGGATGATGAGGATGAGGAAGACGTCATCAGTGTGGCCTCAGGGTTGGGTATGTATCTCTTCGCCGCAAGCTTCCAATTTCCTCCTGCTTACGTGTTTCCCGCAGTCTACAACATGGCGGAACTTTCTCTCTCCAGTGAGTCGATCTCGACTCTTTCTTCCGAGATCTCAGAAGAGCCACGCTTTGGCGGATCCAGAGCGGGCAGCTTTGGAACATCCATCTCGGACGAGGACGAGCATGACCATTTCCAGCACGATGCCTCGACCAGCGTCTACGATAGTATACGGGATGGAGTCTCAGCGGACGTCGTGCAGCTGGAGCTGGTCAGTCTGCGCATGAGTGCCAACGCATCCGAGCATCAGGTCCGGCGGGCCGTAGTGACGGCATTCATGAAGCGGATCCAGCAATTGATGGAGGGTGGCAAAGGTGCCGGACAGGCAGTAAAGGAGGTCTTTACAAACTACCGAGAGGTTGTGGACCGGAGCATCTTCGACAAGGAGAGCGACGAGAAACCGGACCAGGTCGACCTGCTATTGCTGATCCAGCAGGACCTCGTGCATCGGAACAAGGGAGAGACAATACTCCTGTTTACGGCAAAGGAGCTGTACGATCTGGAGATCGTTGATGAGGAGGCATATGAGCAGTGGTGGAAAGATGAGCGGTCCAGCAGCACTGAGGAAATGAGGAGGGTCCGCGGCCAGACTCAGCAATTTATAGAATGGCTTGCCAATGCGGAAGAGGATGAGAGCAGTGAAGAGGAAGAAGAGGAAGAGGAAGAGGAAGAGAGTGATGAGGAGTGAGTAGCGATATGAGACGCAGTACTACTCCGTAGCTACTACTAGGCCTGTATGGAGGCCTTGGGATAGGAACCTGCAGATACCCACGGCAAAGCAAGAAATGAAAGAAGCTTGTGCAGATAACTGTTATTCTTGTAGATAGATCCTAGTTGTACTGTACAGGTGGCAGTAGTTGCCTTCATCCCGGAGTCTGCCAACCCTGTGGTGCCTGGAGAGGAGTGCGTAATGGGGGCTCGCCTGGAGGCTCGGTCATCCACGCCCGTCACGCTGCGTTCTTGGAGTGTCCACTCGTCCCTCGTCCCCCATCCGTTGTCCGCCACCACTGGCTCTGCTCTCTGCTCTACTCGCGTACTCACGCTGCGGTTCCTCGGGACATTCACAGCTCATCTGTCTGGTGTCGACACTCTCACTGGTGCTCCAATTCACGTAGGTGGCCCCTCAAATGCGTGACTGAAGGTCTCTATCTGGGAGCCTACTGACATCATCTCATCTAGAGACGGCTACCGCTTCCCCAGAGGCTCGCTCCAATACCCGACGCTGCATCCCACTCTCTGCCAATCCTGCGTCGCTGACACTCTGGCCACCTAGAGGCGCTATTTTGCCTCCCCCACATCAGGTTTGTGCCAGCGGTGCTATCTAGCTTGAGTTTGACGAGCGTCAGACACTGCTACCTGCCCCCAGCGCACCCTAAGTCTTGCACCTTGAGATACGCAGTCCCCAGCCATCCCGGGCCGCATCCCAAAGTTCCCAAGGCCCAACTTAACTTGACCCAGTCTAGCCGAAAGCTTGGGGGACCCCCAAACCCAGGTATCCGCGCGGCTCTTTGCTCGGGACGATCCATCATTTTGCCCTGCCCTTTTTCGTTTCCACCACGGGATAACTCCGCTTACCTTACATAAACAACGCCTCGAGACCTACGAGCCCGCCTTCGCCGCCTCATTCGCCCCCGCCTCAGTCTCTTAAAGCAGATTTGGGATTTTTTGTCTGGTAGGCTGTGACGTGTGTGTTGTTTAGGGAAAAAGAAGGTCTCGGTATCTGTCTCGAGGCCTCCTTTTTTCGACTCAGCACATATCGCTCGGCTTGCCACAGGTCCATCGGTAGTCACCACGCCTCCTCAAACGAGAAAGAGGAAAGCGGTCGAGGCGGCGATCGAGAACGGGGGTAGCGCCGCCACCCGAGCCACAGACACATCGAGAGCGGGACAGCAAAGCTCGAGCAGCAGCAGCAGCAGCAGCAGCAGCAGCAAGGTCCGCAGGACAGACAGGCAAGAGGATAGCAATAACGAGCCGGCTTCGGCGGCGACGGGTGGTGATAACGTTTCGGTTTCGCTGAACAAAAGGGTATCAGATCTCGCGACGCCCGCAACGACAACTGGCAGCATGGAATCGGATGACGACTTCATGAGCGATGCCTCTAGCCCGGGGGAACTCATCGATACCCAGGGAAGCGAGGATGAAAGCTTGGGTGAAGGTAAGTCCATGTCCGCGCGTTGGTCTCTTTCTCCGCATTGCTGCGGCAGAACGGTTGCTGATGCTAGTGTTTCTGCTAGAGTTCGACGACGACAATGACGGATTCTCACATGACAGGGACATTGTCAAGAAAACTAAGAAACCGTACGAGGTGGACTTCAGAGTGCTGAGTCCGGCGGATATCGAGAGGGAGCAGAATCAACAGATCAACGAAGTCTCCTCGATTCTAGGCTTGCCGCCCGAGTCGGCTGCGATCCTGTTACGGTTCCACCGGTGGAACCGGGAAAAATTGATAGAGGCGTACATGGAGCATCCGGAGGAGACGCTAGAGGAGGCGGGTCTTGGTCAGAACTTTGAGGGCACTCCAAAGACGGAGGTCATCCCGGGATTCATGTGTGAGATCTGCTGCGAGGACGGTGATGATCTGGAGACCTATGCAATGAGATGTGGACACCGTTTCTGCGTCGACTGTTACAGACAATATCTTGCGCAGAAAATCAAAGAGGAAGGCGAGGCCGCAAGAATAGAGTGTCCAGGGGACAACTGTCATCGTATTGTGGACTCGAAGTCTTTGAGCTTGCTCGTCACAGATGACCTCAAGGAGCGGTATGTCTTTCGACTTTGGTGCGCGTATGCGGAACAGTTCATGCTGACAGCTTTTCTTTTTACTTGCAGATACCAGACTCTCCTCACCAGGACCTATGTCGACGACAAGGACAACCTGAAGTGGTGCCCTGCACCGAACTGCGAGTATGCGATAGACTGCGCGGTTAAGAAACGCGACCTCAACCGCATTGTACCAACAGTACATTGCGAATGCTCGCACAGCTTCTGTTTCGGCTGTAACCTCAGCGACCACCAGCCGCCACCTTGCTCTTTGGTGAAGATGTGGCTTAAGAAATGCGAGGACGACTCCGAGACCGCAAATTGGATCTCAGCAAACACCAAGGAGTGTCCGAAATGTCATTCTACCATCGAGAAGAACGGCGGTTGCAACCACATGACGTGCCGGAAATGCAAGCACGAGTTCTGCTGGATGTGTATGGGCCTCTGGTCTGAGCACGGCACGAGCTGGTACAACTGCAACCGGTACGAAGAGAAGTCGGGAGCCGAGGCCCGCGACGCTCAAGCTCGGTCAAGACAGTCCTTGGAGCGCTACCTGCACTATTACAATCGATACGCGAACCACGAGCAGTCTGCGAAGCTGGACAAGGATCTGTATCTGAAGACGGAGAAGAAGATGACCAGCCTGCAGTCGCAGTCGGGTATGTCGTGGATCGAGGTGCAGTTTCTCAATACCGCCTCTCAGGCGCTCCAGCAATGCCGACAGACCCTGAAGTGGACGTATGCATTCGCCTATTATCTGGCCCGGAACAACCTCACGGAGATCTTTGAGGACAACCAGAAGGATCTGGAGCTTGCCGTGGAGAGTCTGAGCGAGATGTTTGAGAAGCCTATTCCGGAGCTTGCGAACCTGAAGGTCGATATTCTCGATAAGACTGCGTATTGCAACAAGCGCAGGATCATTCTGTTGAGCGATACCGCTGAAAATCTGAAGAATGGTGCGCTCTTTCCTTTCTCAGCCTTTGTCGTGATGAAACTGACCTTGCGCTAGGCGGATGGACTTTCAATGTCCCGTTGCCTTGATTCTGCATCACCATGGGTCCGAGGATATCCTGGGTCCGCGCGGTAAACATGGCAGCATGAAGACGATATTTGCACTATTCATCTTGTCACGATGCGAATGAATACGATGTCGAACGATTCCTTTTATTTTCAAATCCATCCTATGCATAGCGAGGGCGCGACACACAAAGCGCCACTCGCGCACAAGCATTGGTCGCCTGTCTGATCATATCTGTTCCCGGACATCATTTTGTTTTGATTGGCATGCCCGTGTCTATTCCTTGGTTCTACATATGTCTTTATGCCTGTCCTTAGCAACATGTTACTATTAGATCCCGCAAAATGCATATTGCCCAGTCTTGCCTGTAGCTCGTCCCGTGTGACTTGACTTATCTCTGTCTTAGTTTTACGTGACATGCATTATTGGGGCTAGGGAGTAGCTTTTGTTCTTCGGGAATGATGACTGCTAGCGAGATACCTTGCTGGCTGATACAGCTGAAGTGGAAACTAAGACGGTAGATGGTTGGTGCTCTTCTCGTTTCGAATCGGAGGAGGCACTTGAATTTGCACTCAGGCACTGCTTTTTTCCTTTTTCTTTTACTTCCTTTCCAAGTTAGCATAACACATCAATCACTGCGCTTACTACTAGGGCGCGGTTCGGACAAAGGAGGAAGGGAAGATTCGAAGGAAGAAGAGACCGTGATGGAGATACGAGACTCGTATTTTATTTGTGTCTCTGCTTGCCTTGCCTTGCTTAGGTACTTAAGCTGACTGGCTTCATGGCGAAAAATTGGGAGTGGGAAGTGTGTCATGTCATCATCATCAAGCCAGATTAAGCAAATACATCTGCCTTTTTTCTTTTTTTTTCTTTTTCCGTTATGACCTGTTCATGTATGTGGTTCAATTTTGAAGAGGAGAGGAGAGGACAGTTGTATGTACTACTCTACTCAGTTGGTTTTTCTATGGGCCGAGTAAGTAAGTAGGTAGGTAAGTAGGTAAATGTTAACTCAACTCGATTCGTCTGTAGCTATTCCCGGGGTTGATTTGGCTGTACTATATATGCAGTAATTTGCGTGGTATCCATTTTATTATTTCTCCATCCGGGCAAGGGATAAAAGAGAGAAGATGAAGGGGAGACCACTTATCTCCGTTTCTTTCCCTCCTTTATCAAATCAAGAAATCTTCAAGATTGAACTGGAGTGGACGGGAAGGGTACCCATTTTATTTGTCTTCTTTGTGGTACGAATCCGGACCGTACTTCCAAAGACTACTACTACTAATGAAAGAAAAGACTTCTTTTCTGCATAAGCTAGGTGGAATGTGGCGATTGGTATGTAAGCCCATTTTGGGGTGGTCATTGGGTCCGTGGAGTTCGCGATTAGTTTCTCATAAAAGAGTATATATATCTGTGTGCATGTGCTGTGTGTATGTGCGCGCGCGCGAGTATTTGAGACCATTGAGGCAACGGAAAGGATGGAGACTGTTTAGAGTATCCCCCCTCCATGTGAGAGCTCGTTGCACATAGAATGTTTGCAGAAAGCGTCAGTCAAGGCCTGATGCAGTGAAAGTAAATCGTTGAGCAGATTTCCTGTTTTCGTTAGGTAATTGAGTTACTATTAGTGAGCACATTCCACAGGAATCAGGTCAGCTCTGAGCTTGCGTCAGTCAGCCCGGCTGGGCCATAAGATGGGAACAGCATAGACTGTCTCGTGGCCGTTGGGCATTGCACAGCACGTCCGCTTCGTAACGGTCTCACTGCCTTCTTCCTGTCTCGGACGGCGCTGCGGCGGAGGGACTGGGACTGTATGGTCGGAGACAGTTAAGGTTTGCGGCCGGGCTCGTCGGGGCGGGAGCCTCGGGTGCGACGGGCAGTGGGAGGGAAGAGCCCGGGTCCGCGGAGAAGGGCTGCTCTGGGAGCGGGAATTCTTGCTATTCTTTTTTTCTATAAAGAAAAGGAAAATGTCTATCGGAGGAGGAGCTTCTTTTCTCATCTACATAGATCCTGTTCTCGAACTCTGCCTGTATGCCAATGCTTGGCCCCTTTCCAGAGGGGTTGGCTGTTTGCCAACTCGTTCCGCACTACGGAGGGACCTATCTGGTACCTCGCTCCGTCAGTAGTCCGCTGCGGCGCCGCCGCCCGTATCGAGGTAGTTTCTGCTGCCAGTTAGCAGGGCAATATTCTGGAATAACCCGATCTGATAAGAGAACGCTGTTCTCTTGGCTAACACCAATTCCTCGTCCGTCCACCGGGCGTCCTTTGCTGTCCATTCTTTGCCGGTTGGAGTTTTTATCCGCACTTCCGAGACCTGTATGTATGTCCGAGCCGTCTCCAGTCCTCTACACACCAGACCTGGCGGGAGTGTAGGAAACGCAGCACTGTCACAATGTACCTGCGGAGTAGTGTCTGCATCTCTCTGGAAGACAACGACACAGCTGCATAACAAAAGTAGATTCTTTGCCGGCAGCAGAGCGAGAAGGCGCTGTCCTCCAGCTGCGGTGGAAGAGGTTCACAGGGACACGCGCTCTCCGTCATCGGATGGGCGAGATATCTGCGGGCGAGGGCATCCTTCCTTCGGCCTCCGCAGGAACATGAAACGCAGGCAAAGCTGTGCCACCACCACCGGACGAGGACGAGCTGTGCGAGATCATAGAAAGAAGAAGCTCTCGATGCTTCCGTCCTCCAGACGTGTTTGACAGCGATTCCCTTGCGCCGACCGTGCGGGCGGGCTGGTGCGCGGCGGGCTGCACCAAACCCCGTCGTAATTTTCCACCTGCCGCAGGGCCCCAGCCCAGCAGTGCCGAGCACGCAGGACGGGCGCAGAGGAACAATCCCGCCACGAGCAATTCTTCTCCCTCCTGTGGCCGCGGCATTGAAACACGACTGTTCACCACTCCTCCTCCGCCTCGGCTCTCCTCCCCTCCTCTCTTCTCTCCCTTCCCTTCCTTCCTTCCACCTCCCTCCCTCCAGCTCGCCGTCCTCCGGATCCCACCTTCGCTCTCCGCTCCCCTCTTAGTTCCGTCCCCGGCGTCATCGCGTCCTCCGAAGGTCACCCTGCGGCTCCGGCTGGGCCTAGAGCTATCCCAGCTCGAATGGCGGCTCCAGATCACGTCCCGGGGCAGGAATACGAGTACGTGTCATCCGGCGTTGGCCGTCCTGGAGCTCCGGGTTGTTCTCTTTTGCGGCACCCGCGATTTTGGGGGACAACTTGGGGAAAGACGGAAAATAAGCGATACTGATATTCCCATGTCTTTAGCTATGAATCCCTTCCTTCTAACTATGGCCTGGGCCACAACATGCTGGCTGGCGCCTTCGCCGGGATAGCGGTATGTTTAACTTTTTCTTCGAGAGGATATTTGTGGGTGGTCGGAGAGTAGAAAGCTGACCGGAATTGCAGGAACACTCTGTCATGTATCCGGTTGATCTGCTCAAGGTATGCTGAAAACGCTATCGCATTTTTCAATAGCACTTGGAAAAAAAAAAGGGAACCGGCATGGGACAAGGTGAAAGGAACGTCAAGCTGAATTCCGGGTTCCCGTCATTCGCAGACTCGCATGCAAATCCTGCATCCATCGGCCGGGAGTCTGTACACAGGCCTGACCAACGCTGTCTCGACCATCTACCGTATCGAAGGCTGGCGCACTTTGTGGAAGGGGGTTTCGAGTGTGATCGTTGGTGCCGGTAAGGGTCCAGAAGAGGGGAGAGAAACGGACGCGAATGGGATGGGGTACTGATTAATCTCTTGGGCCAGGCCCGGCCCATGCGGTCTATTTCGCCACGTATGAGATTGTGAAGGAACTTGCGGGGGGGAACGTGGATGACGGCCATCACCCGATCGCCGCCGGTCAGTTGTGTCAATGGCAGTTGTGTGTTGTTGGAGTGCGACATTGCTGACGGGTTCGCGAAGCTCTCAGCGGGGCGGCCGCCACAATCGCGAGCGACGCGCTCATGAATCCCTTCGACGGTGAGTTTCTGGCATGGCTGTCTGGCTGGAGGCGACTGCTGACAGTCCCCGGGAACAGTGATCAAGCAGCGCATGCAGGTCCACGGCTCGACGTACAAGACCATCGCGCAGTGTGCGAGGGCCGTATACAAGGAGGAGGGCATTCAGGCCTTCTACGTCTCGTATCCGACCACTCTCTGCATGACGGTCCCATTCACCGCGACCCAGTTCGTGGCCTACGAATCCATCTCGAAGATCATGAATCCGAAGAAGGAATATGATCCCTTTACCCACTGCATTGCCGGTGGCCTTGCTGGCGCTGTTGCGGCAGGTGTCACCACGCCGCTCGACGTGATCAAGACGCTCCTCCAGACTCGCGGTCTTGCGAAGGACTCGGAGATTCGCTCCGCCAGGGGACTGTTCAATGCGGCTGCCATCATCAAGCGCCAGTTCGGATGGAGTGGCTTCCTGCGGGGAATGCGTCCTAGGATCATCTCTACGATGCCCAGCACCGCGATTTGCTGGTATGTACTAGCTTTTGCCCTCCACAGCGAATGTTATTTTGTTTCATCACTAACTCTGTTACTTCAGGACGTCCTACGAGATGGCAAAGGCGTACTTCAAGCACCAGGAGGGCGGAAGCTGATATATTCTGCTCGGAGAATTGATGTGCTCCATCGAGTCCTTTTCTCTGCTGCACATATGCACCGACTGTTCTCGATCTCCGGGTTGACGTCTTTCTTTTTTCCCCGTTGAAAGGGTGTCTCCCACTGTTCCCGGTGCATCGCGAAACGGACTTTCCTCTCGCTAGATTCCCCGGGTCACCCCGCGTCTCTTTTTTCTCTCGGGAACGATCCTGAGCTTGCAAGGACCCGGACATCATGATCGTCGGAGAACTGACGAGACTGTCGGGCGCGATTTTTTGCCAGTGTCTTTCATGTTAACCTCCTCTCCTGCTTCACTTCTGGCCATGTGTATTTCAACCATGCTATGCGGTATTCGAACTTTAGATTCCAGGAATCGTGCTCAGCGACCCCTCGTGAGCGTCTCTTCGACAAGCGTTCATCCATGAAGGGTTGTCCTCTTTGGTACCGGCGTTGGAACGCATGGGATCTTCGGTGATGGTGGCTCTTCTCCGAGGGGCTGTTGCTCTTGTACGGGTCACGATGGTGTTTTTTGTTCCTCTTTGTTTTCGACATCTCAAAATGTACTTATAGATGCCACGAAACATGCGGCTAAGCAGTGCTGGATCGCGATGTCCATGCGAGAGTTCTTATGATATCCGAGAATAAAAAAGGACAATTGGGGGCAAAAGAAAAATTGACATCTGATTCCTTCTGACTGTAATACAATAGATGATTGCCTTAGTTGACGTCCCTTCATCCGGCAGAGGGTGTTGATGCGTGCCCGCCCGGCTCTGTCCAAGCAGCACGGGTGCTCCAGACACACTCTCGCAGACATCGTAAAGAGGCTCGTTTTCCCTGTCTTCCTATTCTGTCTAGCAATTCTCTGTTGCTCCAGGAAAGCCCATCGGCCCCGGGTTCGCGCGTCGGTCTCGCCGCAGGCGGTCGCTCTCGGCGTGCTTCCCCTCTCAGCGCCGACGACGTCACGCAAGAACCACCGAAAACCCACCTCTCGAGACGACGCCTATCCACGACCAGGCCCTGCGCTTGCACGACCTGATCAAGACCGATCCAGAGGCTCTACGACCGCATGGCGGCCGCTGGCCCACAGTGCTCTTGCGTTGATGATGCGCTCAAAGCCTTCGTCTTCGATGCAGAAGACGTACGATGAGTGCTATCTGATCTGCTCCACCGCCGTCTACTTTGAAGGACAGGTCCGTCGTCTCCCCACCCATATGGATCTACACCACCTGCAACCATCTTTCCGAGGAGTGCCAATTGAGTTCCAATACAAATCTCTTCTGGCTGACATTCTTTTTTCTTCTCCCATTTTTTAGAACAACGAAGCAGAAGCCCTGCGGTCATGGCGCTCCGCTCTCGAAACGATCTACTATCACAACGCCTACCGCGTACCACCGAACTATGTCCCCAAAACCGAGACGGAGAAGGCGCTGCAGGAATCCATCCGAGAGCTGGAGATGCAGTGCAAGGAGCGTGTCGCTCTGCTCGAGGCGCTCCAGGAGAGCAGAAAAGAGGCGCTGCAGGACAAAAAAGGAAAGCATACTGCTACTGCTATTAGTAGTAGCAGAGAAGGGAAGAGTCCGCTACTCAACAATGAAACACGTCCAGTTACCACCACCACAACCACCACTCCTGGCTGGATCGGAGAGGGGACCATACCCGCCGTGGATTATCTGGACCTATCGAGACCTCCACCGCTCCCCGCACGGCCGAAGCAGAGCTCGGAACCGGTCTTGCAGAGGGGCGCGAGCGGTTCGTCGGTTCGATCGGTTTCACATTCGATCCCATCTCCACCAACCCTCCCAAGCCCGGCGACAACAAAGTCTTCTACGACGAAGACTTCGTCCCGGGCGTCCAGCCCTGAAAAGCGCAAGACCATGCGCACCACGCTGCGCACCAAGGATCCGAAAAAGTCCTCCAAGAACAAGGCGTCTCCCGGAGGGAAAGAGACACGGCCCGCCGCATCCAAGGCCGCAGGGCTGGCCTGGGGAAGCATCGCCCCGCGCTCTTCATCGGAGAAGGTGCAACATGATGCAGCGGCGGCGGTAGCGTCTTCTCGCTACAGCATCTCCAGCGACCCGGGCTTGAAGAGGGATCAGGGATTTACTTCTGGTGACGACGAAGGTTCAAGACATGGCAGTCGAAGATCGCGTGATCCGTCTGATCACATCCCCAGCTGGAGTTGGCGAGAACCTCAGTACCCGGAGCGGTCGCCCAGACGGACATCAGCTGGTACACCGATATCCCTGCCTCCGAGCACCCCGGGACCGCCTTCAGATAGGGCCAGCCCGTCTTCTCGTATGCCGGCGGCCGATGTGAGAGACCAACTGGCCTCGAAGTACTCGCCGAGACCTCCACCACCGAGACCAGTTGTCGGACCCAAACCTGCGGCCTTAAGGTCTTCCCCTACAGAAAGCATTGGCAATCAAGCTACGAGATCCTATTCAAGCCCACAACATTTGCCAACTAAACCTGTTGCTGAGGAGGCAAAGAGAACGTTGAGAAACTCATCACAGCCGAAACCGCCGGCGTCGTCGTCGTCGAATAAAGCGAGTCCCAAGCCCACTGCGAACGGACAACATGTCTCCAACTCGTCTGGAAGAAGCGGCGATGATGAAAGGCTCAGTCGTGCTGTTAGGAAACTGGATATCCGTGACAGCAGCAACACATCGTCCCGGGCTGGAGAACGGAAGAAGACTTCTTCGGCGAGACCGAAACCCAAAGTCACACCCCCTTCGAGCGACGATCAGGGAGAGTCGTCAGACGACAACGGCTCGGAAACCGAAGAGGACAAGACCATCTGGAACATCATGAAGAGACTTCCGAAAGGAGTCGATCCGCACGCAGCACGGCAGATCCTCAACGACATTGTTGTCCGAGGTGACGAGGTCCATTGGGACGACATCGCGGGATTGGATGCTGCAAAGAAGGCGCTGAAGGAGGCCGTCGTGTACCCTTTCCTCCGTCCGGACTTGTTCTCGGGACTCCGTGAGCCCGCGAGAGGGATGCTCCTCTTCGGCCCCCCGGGGACTGGGAAGACGATGCTCGCGAGAGCCGTGGCCACGGAGTCGAAATCCACCTTCTTCTCCGTCTCCGCATCGAGTCTGACGTCCAAGTGGCACGGGGAGAGCGAGAAGCTCGTGCGTGCGCTCTTCGGACTCGCAAAGGCGATGGCCCCTTCTATCATCTTCGTCGACGAGATCGACTCGCTGCTCTCGTCTCGGTCCTCGGGCTCGGAGCACGAGGCCTCGCGACGGTCGAAGACGGAGTTCCTGATCCAGTGGTCGGACCTCCAGCGCGCTGCCGCTGGACGGGAACACGACGGAGACGCGAGCAGGGTTCTCGTTCTCGCGGCCACCAACATGCCGTGGGACATTGACGAGGCTGCCCGGCGACGATTCGTCCGCAGGCAGTACATCCCCCTCCCGGAGCGCGAGGTTCGAGAGCAGCAGATTCGAAAATTGCTGAGCCACCAGAAGCACGAGCTGACGGACGACGATATCGAGGTGCTGGTTCAGGTTACTGAGGGTAAGCAGTCCCTACCCATTTAACCATAGTAGTTAATACCAGGTCAGTCCGTATGTTAAAAACCATCATCTCTAACACCTCATATGCAGGCTACTCCGGCTCAGACATCACCGCGCTCGCCAAGGACGCCGCCATGGGCCCCCTGCGTAACCTGGGCGAGGCCCTCCTCCACACGCCCATGGAGAAGATCCGCCCCATCCGCTTCAAGGACTTCGAGGCCAGTCTGTACTCGATCCGGCCCAGCATCAGCCGCGACGGGCTCAAGCAGTACGAGGACTGGGCGAGGCGGTTCGGGGAGCGAGGTGGATAGAAATAAGCTATCCCTGTTTTGTTTCCTTTTCTTTCCCCCTTTTACGTTCTGCCGTTTGCCTTTTTTTTGGGAGAGAGGCAGGTTCGTTGGCGTTGAATTGAATAGAGCTTATACGACCACTGAATAAATCTCGAAAGAGGCCTGATGTTCACGATTAACAGGATGGATACGGTCGGGGCTCGGGGAATGGTTTTGGTTTTGTCTCTCTGGGGTTTTTGTGTATGGCTTTCGGGCATATGTCCATGTCTATGTCCATGTATCAATACAGCAGCACACAGCACGGAGCACTTGATCCTTGTCTCTACTTCTGGAATTGGTTTTTGCTGGAAAGGGTCGGTGCTGGGATGAGGCGTGGGCTGGATGGTTTGGTTGGTTGGAGTTGAGCTCTGTATTTTATGTTTTTGGGTGGGAGGGCGCTGAATTGGTTTGTTGATTGATTGATTAAGATGTGTAACATAAAATAATGAATGAATTATGAGCTACTGCTACTGAAATACCAGTCTACAGTGCTCTCTCTGTACCGATGACACGATGTGATTTCACGTGATATATGATCATCAGTCAGTTAAGTCCATGGCGTGCCGTTCGATGCCTGGCTGTAACGACAGGCCTAGATAACTAGACCTAAAAGGGCCGTTGGTTTATCTTGAAGACAAGAAACAAGGGGGTGAGCAATAGAATAGTAAGAATAAGCCTGTGTTACTAGCAATGTCTATATGACAAGTTGCTGTGTGAGTCGACCACGAGGGTCGGAATCTATCTGAAGTGAGCGTCATTATATACATGCCTGTCTGCCTGGATCAAAGAGTTGTTTGGATCATTCTGGGTGTTGGATCATAGGGCTCGTTGGATCATGGGGCTTGTTGGATCAAGATGGCAGATGGATCATTTTGATCCATTGTCATGTGACCTCCATATGACATACCCCTCCTTTATGCTATTTCCGGCTATAACACTGGCCTGGTATCTACGTACCTACTGCCTGAGGTAGGTAGGTAAGGTATTCCGCATCTTCAGAGATGGGAGATGGGATATTAGAGACCTTTTTATTTATGGACGGAGTACGGTAGTTATAAAATGATGTATCCCTTATCCCGATCTATTTATTCCAATTGAAAAATCCACTCGAACAATCGTCGTCGTCTTCTTCTGGCACTCTGGTCTACACTTTTGTGATGAATCGGTACCTCATATGATGTACGCCGGTCAGCAGTCAGTCAGTTCCGATTCCTATTCCAAACTGACTGATCCTTGTGTCCCGGATACAAAGATAGAGATGACCAATTTTTCTCTCTCCCCCCACCCCCCCCCCTCATTTCAACTACTGTCCTTTTTGGATGGTTTATCTTGTCTCGTCTTGTACGTGTACAGTGCATTGCAAACTGCTGCAGTAGATTCCGGATAAAACACGTAGGAGAGGAGGGGAGGGGTAGGAAGAGGGAGGCCTGGTCCCAACCCAATGGAGGAGCGAGACGTGTCACCGAAAATAGATGAAGACATTTGCAGAAGACGTTTCTAATACATGACGAAAGAGAAAATTCTTTTTTAAAAGTCCAGGAAGAGGGCACTCCTTTCTCGAACCTGGCCGGGTGTAGAGACTCTTTCTTTGTTTCTTTGTTTCTTTCCTTCTTTCTGAGCCTGAAAGAGCACAATTTAATTCCTCATCAACATCATCTTCTTCTCTAGAAAAGAAGAAAAAAAAAGTAACCCGCTCAATCAAATCCTCTGCGCCTCCTTATTATCACCACTCTTATTCGCCTCGCCGACCCGCTCCAAAACCAAACTCTTGATCCTCCCCACATGCTCCTTGAAGACGACCCCTTCCCCATTGCCACTGCCACTGCCACTGCCATCGCCATTACCGGCAGCCTCTTCCAATCTTCTCTGCTCCCTCCGCTGCAACTTGGCCAGCCGCTTCCGCGCCCTCTCCATCTCCCTCTGCTCGCGCGTCATGACGGGGGGCCGCTGATCGATCGGCACCCCAAAGGGGGAGATGATGCGCTCCACGACGTGGTGCACGTGCCGGCTCTTGGGGTACCCGGACGAGAACTCGATCACGTCGCCCTCGCGCAGCGAGTTGCGCGGGTCCGCGACCAGGTAGGTCGTCTGCTTGGAGTAGTACTTGCGGATGTGGTCGTCCCAGACGGTGTGGCGGTGGACCACGCGCACGGTGCGGTCCATCTTGCCGACGGAGACGACCGTCCCGGTGCGCACGGTGTAGGGGTATTTGCGGAGGGAGGGGAGGAACGCAGCTACTGCTGCGGGGTCCGGGTCCGGGGATCGGTTGGATGGGGTGGATGATGACGATTGTGACGACGGTAACTGTGATTGTGATTGTTGTTCGTGTTGTTGCTGTTGCTGTTGCTGTTGCTGTTCAGACTGGGCAGGCTGCTGCTGCTGCTGCGGCGGCGGCGGCGGCTGCTCTGTGGTGGTCGATGATGTAGAGGCTGCGCGTCTGGTGATCTGAGAAGTAGTAGAAGAAGAGCCGGAGATCATGCCCCATCCTGCGGATCGAAAGGCAGGAGTTGTCGTCGTCGACACAGCGGTCGACGAAGGGAATAAGAGAAGGGAGGATGGTCGTCGGAAGGGCAGGGCTGCCCGCAACAGAGTACTGGGCTGCATGGTTTGCGATTGGGGATAGGTTTCCGCTATGATTCAACTGCAGACGTTCAATTCGATGGGATCTTTATGAAGCCAGGCGGAGAATGAAGAAAGAAGACTGGAGAAAGGGAATTAATTGAATTTGCGATTCCAGTCGCGACGTCGGATATCGAAGGGGACTGACTCAACGCCCTTGGCAGGTGGAAAACCAGAACAGCCCAATCCCACAAAGGAGATTGCAAACACAACACGAGCAGCCGTCCAGGAAATCCGGATCGACAATGGGCGCAAGAGACCTTCAACCTCGACGTTGAATAACCCCAGGGCAGGTCGAGATGCGGACGTCCGGCCCGAGAATTTCTTCCCGCCCAGGAACCAGAAAAGGTCTGTTTGCCATGTTTGTCAGGGAGCACCCCTCGCAGCAGCGCCAAGACGGCCCTCGTATACACAGCAAGTACGAAGTACAGAGTTATAGAAGGCGAGTTGCGCAGAATCGGTGTTCGCATCAGCTTCAATTCCTCAAAAGACATTATCCTCTTCCGATGTTATCTTCTATATGGGCCATTCTATACTACTACCCTAGACACAGAAGATATATTGCCGAGAGAACCAAGCGGAATCCCTATTATTACACATCATGAACACCGAACCGCCGAGGTATGCGATGCTACCTTCCCTGCTGCCTTCCTGGAAAGAATTAAGGTAATACCCTCATAGTCGTTGCATATAGGGTGAGCATAGAACGAAGAAGACAGACGGAGTAGGGAAAACAATGAAACTCCACCCGCGCCATACTCGCGATCATTTCAGGACCCATTTCGTGTGCTCGTTTTCCGTTCTCTATTTCTCGTTTCCAAACTTCGGCGCAGCCGATTACGGCGCCGCTTGCTCACTATCCGGTGTAGACCCATTGGCCTGTGTCTCTGACTCCGTAGGGATGGACACTGATGCCTTCTTCGAGTGGAATCTCTGCTCATTCAGAGCAGATACCCGGTTCAGCTCAGTGACGAAGGATTGGCCCCAGAAGGCACTACCACCATCGTATCAGTACCAGTTTCGCGTGACCGAATCGGAAATCGAGACGTCACGTACCTTGTATACTTTGAGACGTATTTGTCGAGTTTCGAGAAGTTGATCGCCCTTTGCTCATCACTCATTGTGACGGCCTCCTGATAAGCACCGGCCAGTTCTTCAGTATTCCAAGGGTTCACAATGATGCTGCCATTTAGACTCTGCGCCGCACCCGCAAATTCCGATAGCACCAGCACGCCGTGGCGTTTTTGCTGGGTTGCGATATACTCGTATGCCACCAGGTTCATCCCATCCCGGGTAGAGGATACGATGCAGGCATCCGAAACGGCATACAGAGCGATGAGCTCATCAAAATTAACCGACTTGTGGAGGAAATGAATGGGCATAAACTCGACGGTGCCTGGAGGGGTCAGAATCAAGTTCGATCGTAACCTTTGCAGGAAATGGAACAGGCATACATACCAAATTTGCCGTTGATCCTGCCGACCAACTCGTTGACCACAGCTCTCAGATTCTGATACTCCTCGACGTCCTGCCGGCTGGGAACAGCCACCTGGACCAGGACAACCTTTCCGACCCACTCCGGGTGATCGCTGAGGAAGACTTCCAGGGCATGCAGCTTCTGGGGAACACCTTTGATATAGTCAAGGCGGTCCACACCCACCATCAGCTTCACACCCTGGAACTTCTGCTCGAGCATTGCGATCCGCTTCTGCACCTTCTCCTTCTTGAGGCCTTCCTTGAACTTGTCCGGGTCGATGCCAATGGGAAACGCACCCGCAGCAATGATCCTGCCTTGGAACTCAATGCCATTGGGCGTCGTCGACAGTCCCCTGGGCGTTGTGCGTCAGTCCCAGTGTCACCAGCAAGTGGCATCCGAAAGGGGTCTTACAGTAACCGCGAGCAGCTGCTCAGGAAATGCCTCGTGTAGTCATAAGTATGGAATCCGATCAGGTCACAGTGCAGAACACCAAGCAGCAGCTCGTTGCGCACGGGTAGGATCCGGTAGATCTCGCTGCTCGGAAACGGCGTGTGCAGGAAGAAGCCGATCTTGATGTTCTGCTTGCTGTCGCCAATCTCCTCGCGGAGCATCTCCGGCAGCAGCATCAGGTGATAGTCGTGCACCCAGATCAAATCTCCATCTTGCACTTCCTTGGCAATGGCCTTGGCGAAGAGGCGGTTCGCTTCTTTATACGCCTCCCAGGCAGACTCGTCGAACGTAATTTCGCCTGGGTGGTAGTGGAAGAGCGGCCAGAGGATGGAATCTGAAGAAACGGCACACGGTCAGCGCGCCATGGCCTCCCACGAGCGTTATCAACATGTGCAGAAACGCGCAGGGGGAGAGAGGACTGACTAGAGAACCCGTTGTAGTGCCGGTCGGCCAGTTCGTCGTCGATGAAGACGGGGATTGCCCCGTATTCATCCTTGAGACGCTTCGTCACTACCGGAATCTCGTCCTCCGGGACCTCCAGACCGGGCCATCCGTACCATTGGAAGGTGGTGGATTTGGACAGCCCGCTCAGACCGCTGACGAGGCCGCCCGAGGACATGGAAAAGTCGTACTTGCCATCGTCCGAGCGCTTGATGGTGATGGGCAGCCGGTTGGAGACCAGCAGCAGCCTCGCATCGCCCTTGTTGGGGCTGTCTTCGAGGGAGGGCATTGCGGCGGGGTATCCGGAGGCAGGCAAGGCGGAAGGGCTGGAAGGGGGCGGGAGGGGGATGTCAGAGAGCGGAGGAATCGCCACGTCCGGACTGGAAGAGACAGACGGAGGGACACCAGCTGCAGAGGAAGGTCAGATCAGAGATTGCAGGCAACGACCATTGACACCGTTGGTCGACGGATCCATGCAGCGGAACGAGGAGAGGGGGGAGGAGGAGGGCCTCGAGACGGGCCAGAACTTGCCAAGGGAGAGGAGGCACTGGACGGTGGTTGGAACCTCCAAGGACAACCAGGGCGTCAACGGGCTGGAGGGGGCGGAGGAGGAGGGAGCGGGAGACGGGGGAGAGTGACCTCAGATCTCAAGACAGCTCACGGCGGGGAGGGCGACGCGGTCTGGCGGTTGCGCTGGGCACGGCGCCGGGCTGGGCTGATGCACGTGGCGGATCTCAGAGGGCCGGGCGGGTCGAGCAGGCTCCTCAATAGCGACTACATTGACTGAAAAGATCGAGGAGTGGAGCGTGTCTAGGGCGGTACGGTCCAGAGGGCGGTCGGCCTGAGGAAGAGTTCCCAGCCAGTCATGCCGGGGTCGACGATGTTGATATATGTACGTCGACGGGCTTCGGGCACCGACAGGGACGGTCGCGAAGCGGGATGGGGGGCGCGGGCGCCGGACCGGATCCCCAGGCGTTTGTCGCAGCCTCCAAGGACAGGTCCTGGGACGACAGCGTATCCAGCCGAGAGCACGGAGAGAGAGACAGATCTGGCCTGGACTCTGCTCTGGGCCTGGCGGGCGACGCCGGGATGCGCGACACCGGGCTGACGTCGCGGGGCGAGGGGCTCGTGCCCTAACCGGCCCCTCGCCCCGCGCCCCGGTCGATGGACCGCATCTAGGCCCGGGGCGACCGGATCCAGCCCATGCCGCACGCGATGCGATGACAGGAGAGGACAGGCTGACGGATGGACAGACAGAAAGCGAGGGTGCTCGGGCAGCAACATGTGATGCGGTCGGGGGTTCTGGGGAACAAAGGACGGCCTGCGGGGATCTCACCGGGTCCAGGCACGGCGCGCCGTCAGCATGATGCCCCCTCGCCGTCAGTGTAACTTAGCCGCAACACCATCGGATGGCGGGGGATGGTGGGGGGAGTCGACGGATAAAACAGCCGCTATCGATCTGTCCGGTGAACAGCGTCCCATCGCCATCGTCCGCGTGGGATCCTAGGCCAGTGCGATCATGCAATCTGCGACAGAATACTACCCATGTATGTACATGCAACCGCCATATCGACAAAAGTGATTGTCAGAATATCAACGGATCGATCACGGAACCGGCCCCCGGGTGCTCACGCTCCATCTCCCAGACCCCGTATCATGCTGAACCTTGCCCTCCGCCTCCAGCTTCATCAGCACCTGCAGCACTCCATGAGACGCAGGGACATGTAGGCTCTCCGGCACGTCCCGATAGATCACCTTGACCAGCTCCATCGGAGTCCACGAGGCCCCTCTCTCGGGTTCATCCCCACTCCCCTCCTCGTCAAGCTTGCCCGAGCGCAGCACTCTCATCACCTCGTCTTCGCGCTGCTGTCGATGCCTGATGTACTCCGCGATCCTGGCCGTAGCATTCTCAATCACCGCCCCATGGCCCGGGTAGCCCCGGCCAGAAACGAGGCCCTGCATCTTGTGCAGGCTGGAAAGGTAGGCTCTCAGGTCTTCGAACACGGCGGTACCGTGGCCGAGGACATCTGAGAAAGTTAGAAAGGAACCATGTAAACGACGAAAGCCTGTCAAGGAGGAAAGAGAGAACTCACTGTCTCCGGTGAAGATGGCATTTTCCTCCTCGAATATGAAAACCATATGGTCAGCTGTATGTCCGGGGGTGTGCACTGCCCTCAACGTGGCCCCCTCCACTTGGAAGACTTGGCCATCCTTGATGTCCTCCTGCCCTTCGTCCGGCTGGTGCTTATACACCTTGGCCTTGGGGCAGATTTTGAGAAGATCGGGGATGCCCTTGACATGGTCGTGATGCCAGTGCGTGATCAGGGCCTTTTCGACCGTAGCCTTCTCCTCCGTCAATACGGACTTGAGGAGTGTCGGCCAGCTGGGGCGGCCCTCGCCTGTGTCTATGAGGAGACGCCGGGGACCCCTTCCGATGAGGTATGTGTTGGTCCCTGCAAAGGGTCAGCATTTAGCTCTGAAGATAATCGAGTCCTTCAGTGGTAGACAGATAGCCACCTCACCTTGCAACGTAAACTAATATCCACAGTATAAGACCGTTAGCTAGAGGGATCCTTCAGAAACATATTGCGACAACATGGCACCGAAAACATCCATGACACAGCCTCAGGGAATGCACAGGCCAGTGAAAATTATCAAAGTTATTGAACTCACCTTCCCCGGATTTCCCGCCAAGATCCTCACCACAGAGGCACTGAGCCGCTCTATCTCTGGGAGCGGAACGAGCTGCGTTGCCATGATATCCTATCCTAGGGCGCGCTGCTGGATAAAGATATATGATGAATAGGCGAAAAAGGAAGATAGAATAGAAATTATAAAAGCAAAAGCCCCCCGCCGAAACAAACCCGTAGAGTATATATTTAACTTGCGAAGTAGTTGTATCAAGTATTCCTGTTATAGAAAGATCATGATTTAGTAATCTTTGGAGATGAGCCATCCCAAGGACAAACACGTCAAGGTCATATATATATTATAGGGCATTCCATGTATAAAAATAAACTTGAATAAGGAGAGAGAAAGAGAGATCGGGATTCGATGTGCGATAAAGGACAAAAAAGTTTAAGATGACGCAGCTCGTGCATTCCATCCAAGTACGCTCCCGCAGAGAAAAATAGCTACTGACACTTACAATTGGAAGTATGAGAGTCCGACGTTACTTGTCCCAAACGAGCATACCGATAATAACAACCATCAGAACATTAAGGATAAAGGTAAGGTACAGTACAACAAACAAGGTACAGGACCGTTGAGTTGGTGGGACGTGGCTGGTATGGTTCCGATCCCAATCGTCTCCCGGATCAAGTAAAGTCAGCTAAGAGGTATATTCGACCTCAAGACTGTGAATGTTGACAAATCAAAACGAAAGCAAAAAATCCCACAGAGAGCCAAGGAGACATGCAGCAAAGTTCCCGGATATCGATCTACTTGGAGAGCGCGTGGGGAGCGGACAGCGGACCTCGGCAAGTTGTTGCCTCGTTCTGATTTTTGATTATGTCATCCAAACTAACGTAACGTAATCCACCACCGAGCGAGCCCCACCACCGAGCGAGCGGCGGTCTGACCGAGCCGCGCCCAAATATCTGCCCCGAATGCCGCAACGCCTATTATATTAAATATTCTATAAAAAAGCGCCTAT
>Ga0207841_1000186_pt1 | contig 43018 bp, 41 predicted proteins | sample HigsolmetaGSP18D_FD_184846 | JGI IMG/M metagenome (GOLD analysis project Ga0207841, IMG submission 184846) | High solid enriched microbial communities from the Joint BioEnergy Institute, USA - SP1-8-D (SPAdes) | ecosystem: Engineered > Bioreactor > SSF (Solid state fermentation) > Aerobic >... | reverse complement strand
GAAAAAAAGAAAAAAAGAAAAAAAGAAAAAAAGAAAAAAAGAAAAAAAGAAAAAAAGAAAAAAAGAAAAAAAGAAAAAAAGAAAAAAAGAAAAAAAGAAAAAAAGAAAAAAAGAAAAAAAGAAAAAAAGAAAAAAGAAAAAAAGAAAGAAAAAAAACGCACTCTTATCCCACGCAACAACGATCCCCGGCCGCGACGCGAAGAAGCGGTCGATGTCCTCGAGCGTCCGGTTTGCCGTCTCCGGGTAGAACAGGTACGTGACGGGGATGAAGCTGAAGCAGATGCAGGCCCAGATGATCCAGAAGCGCCAGCCGAGGTTGGCGATGCCGGGGGGCGTGACTTGCACGACCATGTAGTTCTGCTCGTTCGTTATTATGTTTCTTTCTTTTATTTTTTTTGGTTTCTTTCGTGATATTCTAACCAGGCTTATGTCCTGGTTGAACGTGATGAAAACTGGGTGCTACGCACCATTATCCAGTTCGTCGCCATCGCGAGAGAGGCGCCTTTTGTGCGCATCTCCAGGGCGTTGATTTCTGTGGGGTAGAGCCCGTGGGGATGTTAGCAGATGGGTATCTTGTCAACTGAATATTTGCGGGACTTCCTATAGGTATAGGGATAGCGATAGAGTGGTAGGTAGGCAGGCAACTTACCAAGGAACCCCCAACATCCCCATCCCGAAGCTGGCAAAGAACACAAAGAAGAACGAGACCGCCACGATGCCGAGCTTGTACGGGTCCCCTCTCCCCGTGTCCGAGATGGAGAGGGCGATGGCGATCACGACCCAGCAGGTGCAGCAGGCGGCCGCGGAGGACATCATGATCCTGCGCCGCCCGTAGCGCTCAATGAAGAGGTACGCCAGGCACGAGAAGAACAGGTAGTCGACACTCCCGGCCGCGGCGAGGATGCGCGAGAGGAGCTCGTTGATGTTCAGGGCGTTGATGAAGACATAGGACATGTAGTACCTGTGTCATTTCAATTTAGTATACTTGTTACTTTGTCTTGGTGGTCAGGAAGCCAGAGACGTACGAAGTGATATTGATACCCGAGAGTTGGTTCATCGCCTGCATCCAAGCGCCCAGTATCATTCTTCTGAGAACGCCAGCCGGACCTGGGGTTAGATTGAAGGATTTGGAATCTGGTTAGTTTGGCCAGGACAACAGCCTTTCTGCGATCGCTCACCTCTCCCCGTCAACAGCTGCCACCATGTATAAGTGGTCATATGCTCGCGGTCCAGAATATCCTTGATGATATTGAACTGAGCTTTGACGGAAGGCGATTCTACGGTTGCACCGTTACCCTCAAGTGCTGCGATAACCTCGCACGCCTCTTCATATTTGCCCTTGCGGATCAGAAGACGAGGTGAGTCAGGAAGGAAGGGACACAAGCAGTAGAGAAGAAAAGTTAAAAATATCTGGAACGCCAAAGGGAAACGCCACGCCACGCTGCCTTTGGCAAAGGAGAAACCCAGTGTCAACCAGTTGGAGATGGAAAATCCGGTGATACAGTTCGCCTGTTCAATATCTCAGGTTAGAGAAGACATCGTGCTTGGGATATTTGCTTCATAGAGCGTGACCCTCACCATCTGAATGATCACCAGCTTTCCCCGACTTCTCATCTTGCTCGTCTCGGCCTGCCACACACCAGCCGTCGCGGTATTCATTCCCGTCCCAAGTCCCGCCACGACCCGTCCGACCATCATCTGTGGCACGCTGTAAGAAGCCGTCTGGATGATTGCCCCGATGGCGATGATCGTGCTTCCAACGAGGATCTGACGAGGACGCCCGAAGAAGTCACCGGTCCAGACGGTGGACATTGCCCCGACAAAACAGCCCAAGTTATACACCGATGTCATCGTCCCTTGCATATTCGTAGATGGGTAGTTCATCGTCCGAAGGAAGTTCTCTCCAATGATGACATTTCCGAAGACTCCCTACCAAGATCCAAGTCAGTTGAACGGGGCCGTGCCAACAATACTACGTTAATCATAGAATAATGCTGTGTCATAATCGGACCTGGTCATATCCGTAAAAAACTAAAACCGTGGACGCAGCCACCGAAATACACACGGTGAGCGCTTCGCCGCTACCGCCCAAGAATTTTCTACCCATGGTGGGGGTAGTCGAGGGGCGGGTGATAAAGAGTCACACAATTAAACGTCACAACAGCCAAAACAATTTCAACAGATCAGCAAAAAAAAAGAATCTGAGCAAGAGATAGAACTCGGAAGATGCCCGGTAAAGAGGCGCAGAGAAGCAGCAGGTTAGGGACGCTTTTTAAATATGCATGCGGACGCATGGCGCTACCCCGAACAGAACTCCCCGCATTCCCCCAGGTGCTTTTGTCTCATAAGCTCGTACCCCCAATGGGGAACTTCCGAAGGGTCGGATACTTGCATGCAAGCCCTTTACGGGGAAGGGGAGTAGTGGACACGTCTGGACAAGAATGTCATGGACCTGGGGGAGGACCAAAGCATCGCCAGTCATCCCACCGGCATCTTGCCTAGACAGCTCGGACAAGCATGCCCCGAGTAAGTTCCCGGAGTGGGAGCGCCGTAAGATGCATCATGAAAAAGAGGTCAGTAAGCCGGATCTCGACGTCGTGTCCAGCGGCGGTCCAGAGACAAGCATACGGAGTATTGTGACTAGTAGCCTCTCTTCCTCGCCCAACGATCATTGGCAGAGACTCCCACCGGTAGTCGGAAGATCGTCGAGACGCATGGCCTATTATTGATTGACGTAGGTAGTCAGCTTTAGGTAATTATTCCCGACCCCAGGCGGGTCGGACAAAAACTGCATACCTCAGGGCTTACGAGCGGGGAGATTAACTGCGGGGTCCAGCCAAAGAGATTGGAAGGTCTAGCGGTCAATTTTTCCGGTAGGAGGAAATAAATAGCTGCAGCAGGAGCCCCCTCTCGAGGGTTTCCCAAAACCACCACGAGCCATGCCTAGCTAGCGCGTTCCCATTTATTCATATTTTCTTGGGGTCGTGAAGCTGCACAAGAACAGTCTGTAGGCTTGTTGAGCGGACCAATAGATCTCGGGAATGATAAGATATGGCAAGTTAACCGTTTTGGATATTCAGGCCAACGAGTTCCCATGCTGGGGATGCCACAGTCCCGCCACGCGGAGAACAGGAGGTAGAGAGAGTGCTTCTTTTTTGCGGGGGAGACCCAGCGCAGCTCGAAGTGGAGACCGCGTATACGGTATCGCAACTCCCACCGACGGGAGAGCAGACCGTATCTGAACAGAGATCAAGCCGTCCTCGTAGAAAAAGAAATGAAGATGACAACGAAAGCTTGAGATGAGCCTGGCCAGTAATACACCTAGTACAGTAATCCTACGAAAGCCTGTTTGTGGTATGCAAGAACTGCGGTGTTACTGGCAGAGGACTATGCCAGGAATTGGGTTGGGAACACAGGTGCTTTCATGGTTTTGTTTAAAGGTTCTCACGTGGCCGGCTGTTCTACGGTGTCTGCTGAAACAATACGAGTTCAAAATATCAAGATATCAAGCGATTGTCAAATTCACGACTAACTCCCACTACAATACCAGATGTGATCCGCAAGAGCAGACAAGAAAAAGTCCGCGCCCCCTCCCAAGCAAAAGAGGAAGAAACGAACCGTAAACAATAAAAACAATGCGAAGAGGTATGTACGCCGCATGATAATTCTCCAGTTGAAAAGAGAAAAAGAGAAAACAGAATCGGGACCTGAAGACGGGTATCTCCCATTAGCTCGCCTTGCTTCTTTCCTTCATGTTTCCTTTCCATCCCACGCTTCGATGCACTCCCCCAAGGAGGCATGGTGATGATTGCACACAAGCCTAATGAAACACGTATCCCGTCTCTATCAGCCATGACGGAAAATGAAATGGGCAGTATGGTGAACATCTATCGCTCAGTTTGGCAAAGCAAAAGAGAAATGCACCCGCGAGAACACAGAGACCACAGAGCAGGGTCAAGGGCCAAAACTGAAGATGATGACGAAGCGGGGAAAGAACTGGAATAGAAGAAAAAAATATGTCCTCTTGACGAAGGAAGAAAAAAAATAACAAAAAAGTGCACAAAAAGACATGGTAGGAAGGGAAGATCGCCAGCCCCAATCCCGTCATCATCGTCGTCATCATCATCATCGTTTGACGTCGTTAACCCATGTACTTTCTTCTTCAGCCTCCAAAGTCTCTGCAAATCTTCCTTATCGAGGATCAAGGCACTCCTCTTCTTAATTTAGAATGGGAATCCGCCGGGAAAGCCGCCTCTGGCGCCCGCAAACGGGTTCCCGCCTGCGTGCGCGAAACCACCGCCATTCATCCCATTCATCATGTTGAAGAGGATGTTGGGGTCGATGTTGATATTCGCACCGTGCATTCCGCCCATTCCGCCCATACCGCCCATGTTGGTCGTGAAGGTGGCTCCACCACGACCGAACATCTCGGAGGGGTCGATAAGGTCGTCGCCGTTGTCATAGGCCGCACGTTTCCTGTGTGAAAAGCCAGGTCAGCAAGCATATCCTGCAGATGAGCGGGACAGGGGAGACATACTGAGGATCGATCAAGGTCTCGTAGGCCTCTCCAATCTCCTTGAACTTCTCGTCGTTGCCATTGCCGTCGCGGTTCTTGTCCGGGTGGTACTGGATAGCCAGACGGCGGTAGGCCTTCTTGATCTCCTGCTCCGTCGCGTCCTTGGACACCCCGAGGATCTTGTAGTAGTCTTTCCGCTTGCTCTTCTTGAGCTCGAACTCGGCGTGACGGATGTCCTCCTGGATACCCTTCTCGTTGGGGTTTTTCTCAGCGACGGCCTTGTAGTCCCGTACTGCCTCCTCCCAGTTGCCCGCGCCAGCGTGAGCCTTGGCCCGGATCTTTTGTGCCTTGATATAGGAGGGGTCGAGTCGCAGCGCCTCCGTGCAGTCCTTGATAGCGGCATCGTAATTCTTCAGGTTCAGATACGCCTGCGCACGGTTCTGCAGGATCTTGGAGTTGATATCTCTGTTGTTTGGATCGATCTCCAGACCGCTGGTGTACAGCTCGATGGCTCTGTGGTAATCCTTTGCCTTGAAGGCGGCATTTCCTTCCTCCTTGGCGCGTGTGAGCTTCTGCAGCATGCGTAGAAGCTTGACGGCCTGCGATGAATCCGGGTCCAAGTTGAGACACATCCTCAGGTGCTTCAACGCCTGATCGTTGTCACCTTGGGCGTAGAACGCTTTCGCTCTGAGCAGGAGAGCATCAGGATCCTGGCCATTTTCTCGCAGCATCGAGATGGCAATGTCTTGTGCCTTCCCGAAGGCGTTGTCGTTGCCCATCTTCAAGTGTGCCTCGCCAGTCATCAGAGTCCACTTGCGCGGCTCCTTCACGCCGGTTCCAAGGAGCTGTCGGGCCTGGTCCAGGCAATATAGTGCCATGGATCCACCCTTGTCTTCGCTCAATATCTCTTCGGCCTGTTTGATGAAGCGCAGCATCTTCTCAGCGGGCGCTCTGTCCGTCGCCGACGCTGGAGGCTGGACTCTTGAGAGCACATCCAGGGCTTCCTGCGGTCGTCCCAAACTCGTCAATATCCGGGCCATCCGGTGCATGATCTTGGGGTTGGACGGGTCGAGCTCGTTGGCACGCTGGATATCTTCCAGAGCTTCCAGGTACCGGTGGGCGGACAGATAAGCGGCAGCGCGGTTGGAGAGATAAGCGGACGAGTTGGGGTTGATCTCGAGAGCTGCAAAAAAAAAGAAAAGAAAAAGTTAATATTCATCGTCATCCTTTCTTGTTAGGATCACCAGTGGGAAGTGAAACGAACCTTTGTTGTATTCCAGGATGGCCCGGTTGTAATCACCCGCCTTGAAGAATTTGTTCCCCGCCAGCTTGAAGGCCTCGCCATCGGCAGTGGGCGGACTCGACCGGTGAGGAGGAGGAGTCGGACTCCTCCCTTCATCTGCACGATGGGTGCCATTGCTCATGGGCACGGAGTTTGGATGGGAGGCAGGCGTAACGGGCGCGTGAGGCGAGGATGGGGTCTCCTGGTCGATGTCCATGGAGTTCCGCATCCCATCGCGAGCAGCGGCCATGACCGTCAGACGACGACGCAGTTCGTCGGGCGGAAGATTCAACGGATGCGTGTCCTGGTCGCGTGAGTGGCGAGAAGAGGTGGTGAAACTGTACCTGGAGGTGGTGGAGGATGAACGGCTGTGATCGATGTCGCGGCGAGAGCGGTAGGATTTGGTGGGAGATTTGCGCGGCGAGGTGGACGACGGTTTTTTGGGCGAACCGTTCGGCGAGGAGCGTGGATCAGGGGCGTCGGCGACAGATGCGCTGTAAGCAGGCGGGCGGTCGATGCTCCCTTTGCGCTCCTTGTCGTCCTTGAGTTTTTCCTTGTCCTTGCTTTTGCTCTTGTGCTTGTCGGGCGACTTGGAAAAGATATGATTGAGAACCATGAGGCCTTGCGGATGCCGGATCGAACTACGACGAAAGCGGTAGAAAGATGGCGGGTCAAGCTCGGGCTGGCAGCGAGAGCCAGCAGCGGCGACAACAGAGAACTACGCACTGGCACGCAGAGAAACAGGTCTGGACGCTTTTCAGCAGGACAAATGCACGGCCATGGTACACAAAAGCAGGTGGAAAACAGCCCGGACGAGGAGACTACGTCGTCGGTCTGTTGCGGTGGAGCAGCAACAGCTGAGAGACACGGCCTGGAGACACACCACTCCCCCCCGGAGCGCCTCTAGTGAGTGATAGCCGACCCTGCCCGTCCGCCAGGCTGGTGGTGATCGTATGCTGGCCTGTGTTAGCGTGCAGGCCTGTCTCCTGATGGAATCACATCGATCCCAGTCGCATGTTGAGCCGTCGCGCTGGAAAAAAAAGGTGGCAGGGTGTGAACATCCACCGCGCACCGGCTCACCGACTTCCCAGCCCCCTCCAGATGGATAATACAACAGTATATATCCACAGCCCACAGGCTACTCGGCCGCTATGCCATTCAGATGCGAAATTTCAAATGGCTTGTCCAATCATTTGTGGAGACACGGCTTAACGGTGCACCTGCGGTCTTTTTTTGCTTTTTTTTTCTCCCCGCCTCTTATCTGTTTGTTTATTTCCCTTCGTGGAAAAAAGTAACACTGACACCATGAAAAATAGACTAAATTGCAACATAAAAAATACTCCAAAGCTTCCCAAGGAAGACTTGAGATATCCATGGAATATACTCCTAGTTTGGCAGGCGCCTTTGTAACGTTAACCAAAAGATATCCCTCCTACAGACTCAATGTTACTGGAGAAGTACACATGTCGCATGCAGGTCAAGCCATCTCAACTCACTATGGACATTCCTGTTTTGATATGCAACTATCATTGGGTCTCTGAAGCGTACCTCTATCCTGTCTGTATGCAACAAGTGTAACAAGTTCCCATACCCGCCCGCAAAATCTTTGATGCAGGATGTTCCTTGTCCCGAGTACTCCCAGACGCCTTTTCCCGTAGCTTTTCCTTTTTTCACTATGGCGCCAAAGTCCTATCACCTTTCACAGCCGTCCCATCCGACAATCCCATGCGACTAGATAGAGACAGAGTAATACAAGAGGAAAGAGATCAATGAGCATGGCCTGGCAGTCATTACAGGAAGAAAGAAGATGGAGAGCACAGTAGGAATAAAGATAGCACAGCCAGGTCCCTTTCAACCCGTGAGTTAACTAATCGCAAGAGCCATACCATATGCCACCCATATATACTTCACAGAACCTGTATCATCGCAACCGCCGTCTGCTCTTTTTTTCCCCTTTATCCAAGAAAAAGGCCACTAGACCTGACTCGTATCAGTTCGTTATGCCATATAGCGAATGGATGTTTCGTCACTAGATCATGGAGGACATAGTATGTAGAGGCGAAACCGTCTTGACACCAGAGAGCGCGCTGTCAGCTAGGGTGACCGCGGCTTGGGGCGGAGTCGGAGATTCAGTCTTGACAGAAGATGTTGATGATGTTGACTTGGAACTCGAGTTCGCAGTTGAAGGACGGCAGCAGTTACCGCTTTCACGGCGCCGTTTCGGGGCATCCTTGATTTTCGGATGGCTATGACACTATACTCCACTGTCAGTGGGGACCTTCAAAAGTATATAGTAGATCCGACAGCAGGATCGCGCCCTGGAAGACGGAACACACCTTATATGCATGCCGGAACCACGTGGTCCCCTTCTTCTTGCTGCTAACAAGCGCAATCCATTCCCCACAGCTTCCGCAGAGACCTTCCCAGATATCCGGATTGCCCTCCATCCTCCGTGTCTCCCGGGGCCCTTCAAACGCCTGCCCGGTTGCTGCGCTGATCCCATGTGTGAAGCTCTTGTCATACCAAAATGCGGAATTCTTGAGCACTAGCCACCGTCCCGGCTTGCAGATGCCACACCAACCTTCACGTTTATTTCCGTGGCCACGGACCCACCGAGGTGTGTACAGGTCGTTCTCAAACCGAAGCTCCTGCTCATGAGGAACCAATTCTGGATCCTCAGGATGCATATCTTCCTCTGGTGGAGGAACCTGCTCTTCCCGGAGAGGTCCCAACAGATCCGGGGGATCTGACAGATTAGTATAGTGGTCAAGGCCATATCCGTGAGGATCTACACTGCTGTATAGCGTTCGGAAAGGACCTTGTGAGAGCAGCCTGACCGAGCTGGAAAGTTTGCCGTTGCTATCAGAATTCGACGGCAGTAAAAATGGCCGTGGATGGAAGCGAGGAATAGAGCCGAAGATCGACGTGTTTGCAAGGTTTGACGAAGGAAGGACACTGCCAGATGTGACAGTGGGTGCAGAAGTGTGGGAGGGATTCGCCGTCCGTTGGAAGCTCTCCGCACTGTGATACAAATATGGGGAGGTACGGAGAGCAGATGACGGCGCATAGGAACCTGTCGACCATCTCTTCCGTGCGCTATCCAATGAATAAGGGGCTGTACGCGCGCTGGGTCGTGGAGAAGGAGAGGCTTTTGATCGACTGCCGGCTCTCTCAGGCTGAGGACATCTCGGCGAAGGAACAGGGGAAAGATGCGTAGAAGAAGAGAGGGTGAGTGAGCTTCTTGGAGTATAGTCAGACGGATAGGAAAAGGTGTCGGAATATGTGGACACGTCCGTAATGTCAACGGGTGTGGCACCGGTACTGGACAGAGAGAATGACGATCCCGACATGCGTCGGGAGGAGTTCGTGTCCGGTGTGAGTAGCTCCTGATCGGACTCAAGAGGGCGCTTCCTCGTGTTCACCACTGAGGAGTCCTCTTCCGCAGACACGAGGCCATTTTGGAAGATGCCCAAGTTAGCTTCTAAATTCGAGAAGTCCAAAGCGTCATCAGCGACTTTCTGGTCATTCATAGCTGTGAGGTTGTCAGTTAAGTCGCTTTAGAATGATTCGCGCTCAGCGACACGTACACCCATCAAGAGAATTGAAAAACGAGAGGTCGTTTATGCTTCCCATATCTGCTTGCAGCGGGTAATGTTGAGGTAGGTGAACGCCGTATGTGTTCCATGATGCTGGCTTGGGATAGATCGTCGGATATGTGGAATAATACATCTGATCGGGAACTGCTTTGGGCTGACCAGCAGCCAAGAGGTTCGGTGGTTGCAGAGCAGGTGGCCATATTTTGATGCCCAAAGCCTCCATCCCAGCTGTTGTTGACATGCTCTCCGTGGTCGCTCCAGTCGTTGCGCTGCAGCCCCCCTGGAGTTCTGGCTTTGAAACAACGCAGTGAGAGTCGAATGATGTTTCTGTCGGCGGTGACCATTGTCCCCTGTGGTAATCACATCAGCCTCGCCCACTAGCTGACGCAGCCAACGAGCATTATTCAAACGCGACTGCGAGTTCAGATTCCTTGCCCATACCGCCGCATTGCATTGCTAAAATCCATCCAGACCGGTGGTGCCGGTACTCTGCAGGAACAGGACCTCGTCAGTTCTGCGATTGTGATCGATTTGTTTGGAAGCAGCAAGACCAACGAAATCCATCCTATGGTCGATCGGATACTTACAGTAAATCGACTAGTCTTCTTCGCCAAAGAGGGTCGTGCTGCGCAATTCAGGGAATGATCTCGCTGCAAGAATAGCTAATATCAATAGTATCTGATAAGATATGAAGAGAACCTCTGCTGGATCAAAGGAAACGGAAGCGGCGCGCTGTAGTCAAGAGACCAATTTCCGATGCTCTCCAGCTACTGCTGCCAGTAAGGTGTTGAAAAGGAGCCAGCTCCGGGGACGAAGTGAAATAAATTAGAATAAAAAACAGTAAACAATACGGCCGTTTAAAAGAGCGACGAGAGAAGCAAAGACTTTTTAAAAACATCAGCAAAAACGATCGTCGATGGAACAACGAAGGCAATAATAGGGTATATAGTGGGCGCGGCGGTTACAGCATGGCCCACGGGCCTGGCCCAAAACGGAGACCTGACAGCAGAACATGCCGACACTGGCAACGCCGGGCCTTGTCCGAGGAATCTTGACCCCAAGGTCGGAAATCGGGGAGCTCGAGAGAGGTCTGAGAGGGTTAGCGACCTGGCTTGGCCTGTCCCACGCCCTCGCCAAAACGCTCAGACAGGGGTCTGAGGCTAGAGTCGCGCCTCTAGGGTTTGACGTCTGGCTATCTCGGAGGCGAGTGTATCACCCCAGCAGAGGCTACCAATCTCGGTTCAGACTGTTTTTTTGGGGCTCAGCAGCAGCTGAGCCGTGAGCACAGATTCACCAACAAGCGGGTTGCATCGTACGCGCTGGTTGGAACGATGCTGGAGGATCGGGGAGACCAGCCCGCGACCTGGTAGGTAGTATGTGTGCCTGGACTTTTGAGCTCGGCGTTGTATATGGACGTCGTCACCGCCGGCCAGCAAGCAATCCTCGGTCGATCATCCGAGAGGTACTGTACAGGTGACGCAACTCCACCTCGAGCATCTCGATTCTCGCGGCGCGGCGGGGTAGAGACCGCTGCGAAGAGCAGAGCTGCAGAGGCGCGCGAGCCAGCCGTTTCATCTGGAAACAAGCATCAGACTGCCAAGAAATCCTGAGACGGAAAGGGAACAACGTCCTCTCCATCGGTCTCCGCGAGTCTACTCCGTACGGAGTAGTTTGGAGCGACAAGTTACAACCTCATCCGCCATCGTCCTGGCCGCGGATCCCACCCGTTCATCTCCTGTCTGCGGCGTTCTTCGTGTTTCTGTTGCCCCTCTAAGGCTCGTCTCGTCCCTCCGAATTCGCACCGACGACACATCAGATGCACGGACATGAGGGGATGGGCAGAGAGGATGGAGTTAGGGCTTGACACACCACTTACTAAGACGGCGCGCTGTGGCCAACCTCTTATCCCTCCGGCGTCTAAGCAGCGCCAGTCGTCAAATCAGCATGTCGGCTTCCGGACTCGCCGATCCAAACATTCCCCCCAAACGCTGCGCACTGGACAAGATCCAGTTTGTTGTGTTCTTCTGACTGGAGCTGTTACTATGTAGAACATGTCAGAGCGCGCAGGTCAAGAGACGCTAAAGGCCATGCAACTAACGTTGAGCCAAATTCTGCTGAAACCCCGTTGGTTAGAGATCCGCTGATATTGGCTTTAGAATGATGGGATTTGAGAAAGCCTTTGGAATTCGACCACACCGCCCAGCTGGATGGAAACATACTAGGGCTGCCTTGTATGTACTCCGTAAAGCTCCCAGCCCTGTCTCAACATGCAGAAAAATGCTCAATCGAGGAGACTCAAAATCCGATCAAACCGCGAGAAGGCGACACAAGGGAGAATTCCCCAACTGGCATTGCTGGAGCCTCTCGCGTTATTCTTTTCGAAGCTATATTACCCTTTTTCTGTTCATGTTCTTTTATCTGATCAGGTCTTTCGCAGAGACCATCTGACCTCTAGCGTCACGACTTGCAAGGCATGTCCATATATCCTGTCGTAGAGCTTCTAGAAGCGCCTTATATCTGCGGGTCTGTTCCGATCTGCCATTTACACCATCTGAATGCGTCCGTTTGAAGCGCCGCTCTCTCTCTTTCTCTCTTACCTGTAGGATCATCGACAACAAACATCCAATTGGACTGTGCTCCTGCCAACGTTCGTCCCAGATACACCGTGCTCGTAGGCGCTCTGCGCTGGTACTGTACCAGTTTGGGGCAAGGCTGACACCACGGGTGCATTCGATGGGCTTCAACCCGTTCCAACCTAGATAGCAACATCTCCTGCCTGGAGCAGCCCTACACAGAACCCAGACACTAGTCCAGAAATCATGATAGACCGGAATCAGATTGTTTGATGTTCCACGTCCGCATGATCCACCCTGACGGATACTGTACTTTCGAGTATGACCTTGTTACTGTCAAGGGAACGTCCCATGAACTTGAGCTAGGCTCTGTTGATCCTGTGGAGACAAAATCACTGCTTCGCTGTTGCAAATAGGGTATTTAACCCGCATTCCTTCCGCTGCATGTCATAGAATTGAGTATGTACTCACATAGACCCATATTTATTATCCTCTCTCCTCGATCGCGCATTAACTACCTCCGTTCCCTTATCTAATCTAATCTAACAAGAGACAGCTAAAAAAGACCTGGGTATCTATCTGACTCAGCACACACAAAAGCCCTCTCTCATTACCTGCATGAGATTACGCAATTCCAACCGCCTCTATCAGTGGGGTTCCCTAAAGACGGACAAGGTGTTGGACGGTAACGTCATCAGATTGCGTATGTGGGATGTTCCCCAATGCTATCAAACCAAAAAAAGTTCAACGGGACTCGAAATCATGAGCGCGGAGAAAAAAAATCAATGGAATAAATAGATCTGCGGCAGTCCTGACTGAAATGGGAAACCAAAATACAGAGTTATTGAAATCATGACCAACACCTCCCCCCCCCCTGGGTTTCGACCAGCTTGAGCCCAATCCAGTCCAGTCCATTCCACACCACTAGTACTGTGTAGTAACATGAAATCGGAACCTCTGCGAACTTCAACCCCAATTGATCCATATGAAACAGATCCAAACTTCTTACCTACTTACTTAAGCGACCTAAGCTTACGATGCAGTAATAGCATGAGGAAGTGTGGAGATTAGATACTTATCCGTGCACACAAGGAGAGGGAGAGGGGGGAGGAGGAGGAGGAGGAAAAGGAAGAGGAAAAAGCGGTCTGGAATGGGGTACAAGATCTCTATTCTAGCTCCCCTGTACTTGCAATTACTGATGGATGCTTTCCCTTCCCCATTCTAAACTCCATTTCTATTGGAAGGCGTCTGTGGTCATTGGTCATTGACATTCAAACTAGACTATAAAATAGCGTTTAAAACAGATATCTATATAGATAGGTCACTCACTTGTTCAAAAATCCACGAGCAGCTCACTCTTGCCTCGCTTGGATATCACCGCTTTAACAGGGTGAGCTGGGTGAGTCAGGTGGGCAGCTTACCCGCTCAAGGTGATTTGCTCACGCAACCTCACTTATTACCCACCCTATACTCAGCCATCTTCACTCAATGCCCAAGCTGGCTGTTTAGCAACTTCACCAATGATCCCTAATACATGGGAAAATAGACGAACAAGGGCAGCAGTGGGTCATCAATTGTTGCCCACAGACAATAGCAAAAAGGGAGTGCTGTGGCCCTGTTCCCTTGGTACTCCTTGTTCCCTCTTATCTCCTGGGTCTGTACAATCTATACTTTCTTTTATTTTTGTGTCTCCTTGCTTCCCTACTGTATTCATCTTATCCAGCTATATGTTGCTGCTATATTCTTGTATTTTTCTGCTGTACTCTTGCCTGATATCATCAGAATTGTCTTTCACTCATTTTTCGCAATGCCCAAGGGGAGAGGCAAGGCAAAGATTGATAAATGTGCTGTTGCCAAAGCAAATGGCTATATAAGGGGAGTAAATCACAAGAAAGATAGCATGCGAAATGAGTATAAGTACTTAGATGAGACCATTGAATTTCAAGATAGGTTTCGGCAAATTATCAGACTCCTTGTGTTGAGAATTTGCCTAGTACAAAGCCAGTTCTCCTGACAAAAAACGTCTTCTTCTGGTTAGTGCAAAGTCTAAGCCCGGTGAAATTGAGAATAGAGCTGTGGACATCTCTTTGCAGGAATTGAAAAGATGCATTGTATAAGATGATGGTGCAGACCAGCCCTGGTCAATGCAAAAATGAAAGATGGGGCATGAATAAGTTCAAGGGAAACTGAAGCAGCCAAGATGAATGATTCATCTGTTGGCTAGACTACAGAAGTTGTAAGAAAGCAGTCCCAAGGCCTACACAGACATAGAACAGCCATTGTATTGTCTGTAACCACACTCCATTAGGAGCTTCTCTCCATATGCAGCTACACTCTGTCAGCTTCTCACTGTTTGTAGCTACACTCCGCCCAGGAGCTCCTTTCTGTTTGTAACTACATTCCGCCAGGAGACTTTCTCTGTATGCAAAGCAGCCTGATTTTGGGTGACTGGTAAATGGTAAGCAAAAGAAAAAAAGGACATAAAGGCTTGATGACTGATGGTGATTCTATTACTCTGAGGCTTTGTAGCAAATCCAAGAGCAATTTCCAAGCGCCAGGGTCCTTCCCTGATACCAATTGCTGGAAAGACCAAGTACACAATGTTTTCAGCGAGGAATGAGCCAGAGCGCTAAATGCTCACATGGCTCATCATGTCAACTTTGAGCATATCTATTTCAGTACTAATTGCTGAAGTATGCCTATTGTGTATCATGCATCAGAGATCTTCTATGGCCATATCACAAGTGACGACTGGCATCCTGGACAGAACAGCTTGTCTTGTTTGCTGACAAAAACCATCTATTGGGTATGTGATACTTGGTGCTTTACTCAGTCAGACAACAAGCTCAGAACCTTATATACATCCTTGCCCAGCTTCATGTTGGGCAGCGATATCAGTTCAGAGAGGGCATCGAGTTTAGAACCGGATGACACAGAACGAACCTGATTTTGATGACGTGTCAATTAAGGGTAACCGGCACTGTCTGTCAAAGAGAAAGCAACAGTGACGATTTTGTAGACAGATTACCCAGATCCGAAGCGCCCAGATTAAGACTTAGCTCTATCAATGAAGGAAGCTTGGTGCAAAGGAGGAAAGGCAGGCATGCTATTGAATCATCCAATTCAAGCACCTTAAGGTGTGAAATGCTCGAGTGCAGGAGGTCATTTATCGCTGTCAATTCAACCGATGAGTATCAGATGCACATTTCTTCGATTTCTGTGCCCACGCAAGCAAATGTGGTAGGGAAGTCCCAATGGGCTGCGTAATCCACTTTGAATTTTTGCAGTGAGGGGCTTCTTCACGGCAGACTAGAGCATCATGTAGATAGCATAGTTCTCCTGCTAAAGTTCTCCTCCCAGATCTATCAACCTTACTCAACCATATAATGCTTTACTGTGTCTCGTTTTTGCCAGCCAATTCATAGTAAGTCTGAACTGGAGGATTCGTACTCCTTCAAGGGCGACTTATGAGCTGCTCCTTTCAAGTTATGTCTGAAGCAGAGACCTGATTTATTGTAAACTTTATCTCTACATATGCTCCCAGATTCTAAGACCAGCCGGGCATTATCTGCTTTTGAACATAAAGTCTGGTGTGAGCTCTAATTGACTCATCGCTTTCCTATCCAAGGAACCCACGACGTACATGCTCCTGTATCTATTCCAATTCTGACTTTTGCTGAGCTACTATATGGGTTGCTACATTTAGTGGCTGCAGAGGCTTGATTACTTACGACTTCTCTCTGATCAGTCTGTATTCGCAAATTTGAACGATCCCTGCCCTAGCAATCATCATTACTATCCCATATCATTCTTCTGACTATAAATCTATCCTTCCATACTTGCCTCCATCTAATCCTCTATCATACAAACTCTGCAATTTCTTGTCTTCTTGACTACTATAACATTGCCAGATCAGGCCTTATATTAGATGGTCTAGAAAGCCACATCCAAAACATCACCTTCTTCTCATATCCGTCCTCAAGATGAATTTCTTTTCGATTTTTTCAGCTTGGATCTTTGATACCAATAGGTATATACCTCCGCACAGCACTCTCATACTCACCGTTTCGAAGGTTCTCACAACTGACTCCACTCCTGCTGTGGTAAAGCTGAAATGCCGTCTGTTTATCGCTGCTGTCCTACATTATAGCGGACAGTATGAAGCTTCCAGGCAGCATCTGAATACGGTATCTCAAATGGCTCAACACTGTCCTCTTTAAGGTATCGACCCCATGCGCTCTAGTCATTTAAAGCATTTTACCACCGCTGTTAGCCTTTCTATATGCTACTAGGAACCTGTCAATCGCAAAATGGCCATTATGAGATGCAATCTTAGCATCTCCTTTACGCTTGATCTCTAGGTCTTCCGTGTCAGGATAAAAATTCAGTAGGAAATGCAATGTGTCAAACCGCCCATTCTCAGCAGCTCCTTCAATAGCAGTTCAACCATTTTCAATAGCTGGAGCTCCATTGATATCTGCTCCAGCACCAAGTAGCATCATCACAATCCAAATGTTTCCATTCGTTGCCGCTCCTTTAAGAGCCGTAACTCCACCAGAATGAGCAGCGGCGGCATTGACATCAGCACCATGCTGGAGAAAATATTGAGTTAGCTTTATATTCCCCAACATCGCTGCCTCTTGAAGGGCCGTTCTACCGCGGTGTGGACTCGGTGGAGCAGTCACATCAGCGCCTTTTTGCATCAGTAATTCTGCTATTTCAAAGCTGTTGATTGACACTGCAGTCTGCAGTCTGCAGTGCTGTTTGGCCTCCATTCCAGTATCCGGGTGCATTAACATCCGCTCCGTAGTCTAGTAATAATTGTATAAGCTCCACATGACCTCTGTGGGCAGCTTCCTGAAGCGGCGTCCGATATGTGCTGGCAGAAGGATCGAGATTTGGATAAGCACCTTTCCTGAGCAGCATAGTTGTCATCTCAACATCAGCGTTCTCCACTGCCGCGTGAAGAGCTGCATGTCTTTTGTGTTCGGTGGAAGGATTGATAAGTGCGCCCGCACCAAGGAGAATCTCAAGTATTTCAAGTCTGTTGTCCTTATTCTCAATTGCCGATTGCAGAGCTGTTTCGCCACCACTAGAACTTGGAGGAGCTTAACATCAGCCCCTGCCTCCAGCAGGAGTGTCAGTAGCTTGGTGTTCCTATGCTCGAGCAGCTTGAAGCGCTGTTCGTCCAAAATAAACTCCTGCGACAGCATTGATATTTGCTCCTCTTTGTAAAAGAATGAGAAACAATCTCTCATTTTGAACCAATACCGCTATTTGTAGCGCGGTATATCCATGATTTCCTTTCGGTCTTGCATCGATATGTGCGCCGGCACTGAGAAACATTCAAGTCATAGTGATATTCTTTTCCCCCAATACCGCAGCTTGTAATAGAGGGAACACAGTAATTTCCTCCCATGTCTCTTTCTTTTTCATTTTTTTCAACAACTCTGACTCAGAGTACTTTGCCAGGCGTGGGTTTACAGCCGCTCCTTCCTCTAGTAGGATTTGAACGCTTTCCCAATTCTCGTATTCTGCCGCTATGAGGATGGGTGGCCTAAAAGACAAGCAACTGGTAATGCCGGCGCAATCGTGCAGGGAATCGTCAGATCCCCAATCATCAGATTCAGAGTCATCGAACTCGGACTTATCAGAGTCATATTTGCAACCCAACATAGCATCGACATCCGCACCCGCATCAATCAACGATTCTGCCAGTTCTGCTTCTGGTTTTCTGCATGCCACTTGCAAGGCTGTGCCTCCTTTGGAAGTTGTAAAACAATTTTGATCGGCCTTTGCTCCTAGCAGAAGTCCTACTAGATCAGCCTGAGCGCTGTTGACCGCACATTGCAGAGGTGTAAATGTTGCTGGATCTTGTTGAGGGTTCACATCAGCACTGTATCAAGCAGAGTTCGTACCAAGTCCAGAGATCGGTAGTGATACAACGCGCTGTGTAAGGGTAGTCTGCCTCCCACTGCTGCAATCTCCTCTGCCTTTCAGCAGCATCTGAACTAAGCCGACATTTCCGACCTCGACAGCTGTCTGAAGAGCGGTTCTCCGAGTGGCCAAGCCACTTGGAGCATCTATGTCCACGCCCGCACCAATGATAATCTTTGTCGTCTCAACATCCTCTATCATTGCTGCGGTTGCCAACAGATTAGAAGTGAAGATTTCGACTGTGGTTATTTTTGACTTGAACATGTCCTGAAGCATAAAGCGAAAACCATTTGTAACCCAACAAAGGAGTCTGGTTGTTGCGGATCCTGACATCATATTATTCGATGACAGATATACACAGAAGCGAAAGAAATGTAACAAGGCCTCTGAATGAGAAGATCTGAATATCTTTCGGGCACTGTGTGACAGGTCTCCACTGTTCTGGCCTATCATGATCGGCTCCATGTATGACGTGAGGTCATTGACACTATCACCAGCGGACCTAAGGTGAGTTCTGCTCCATAGTACTTTCTGGGAGAAGTGACTGTGGATATTCAAATGTAAAGAGATTGAAATTAAGGGAATCATAACCAAGGCGTCGATTGGAGACTTGAATGCAAAGTTCTCCACAGATGTACATGCCTCAGGCGCTGAAGGCTGTCCAAAAAGAACTGTTTTGTGTATCAGTTTCACCGCCGAATTTCAATAATCATTCTACGCGACATACATTGGCTGTCCAGACCTGTTCAGGTTGAAAGCAAGGATTATTTCGAATCTCTTCAGTAAGTTCAATATCCATCGCCGCTGTAGGTGTGCGGACAACGACCCCTTCCAGAGTTTTAGGCTCTGGGTGACACGCGGGTCAGTGAGGAAATACCTTTTTGGGTTTATCGAACTGTATAACCATACCTGTATCACAGAAGTATTGAGAGGTTGTTGATACATGGCAAGATACCTCCTGCCTGATCTTTTGCTTCAGAACCAATGTCCTGTGGATATAGACCTCGCTTTCTTTTCCCTCCAACTCTCGGTTCTCCAAAGGCGTTTCTCCAAACGTCCAGAGATAAATTTCCAGGTGTCATCAGTTGCATTCTTTTTAAAATTCCATTTTTTTAAAAAATTTTCGAACGTACTGATTTTTTGTCAGCCGAATATTACCACTATAACCTAGCAGTATGCCAAGAAGCCTATCAACCTAATCAGCACACGCCGATGCGGACCCTTCAAAGGCCTTGATATATCATATTTTTCGGGCTCGTTTAATATGGTCATATTCGGAAGGTCCTAAGCCCCTAAACCCCTAATTCCATGGGATAAATAGTCAGTTAATTAGGTAGATTCGAATAATCAGAGCTTTCATCTTCATACCTTCGGATTACTAGGTTCACGCAGTCCGACATCTTTCCTACAATGACAGTCAGGATTTTGCAGCACACAACAGAGAGAGCATGGTTCAATATCAGGACTAACCCCTTGCAAAAGTTATACTTCTTGGACATCAAAGCTTTAATCTTTTTTTCCAGAGTCTTGCGATCCTCCGGATACAAGGACTTGAGCTCCTCGCGGTGGCTCTCCCATTGTGCATCATTTGCACTCTTCTTCCCTGTCATGACCGACGAAGAGACTTCCACTGATTTTAAGATCCAATATTTGCAAGTGACCAACCAGAATTGTAAGTTGTTTGAAAGGCAATTTCTTCTCCATAATTTAGATATCTATCTACCCGAAGGTTTCGAACCACGAATGACCGATTTTTTAGTCCAAAAAAGAAAAATGGGGCAAAGAAATTTGTTGATTCCGTGCTTCTATCTCATTAGACAAGACAAAAACGATGGTCTTGACTATCTGGCAAGCTCTCAGTCTTGGGCGTTGTAAAACAGTAAGAATTCCACCGTTGATTATCCACAATTAGTGCAGTTGATAGGGCGTCACCATTGGTCCTCATACGGCAGCTATGCTTGGAAAAAAGCAAAAATGTTTTTTTTTTGCGGCTATTGGTTCAGACCAGAGTTACTGTTCGCCTAAGATTTGGAAATTTCGTGGCATCGTCTGAGTACCACACAAGGTCAGAATTGCGCGATTTCCCCTGCTAGTTTTGTTGGTACTTCCTGCTCGGACCCTTTTCTGAGCTTAAAAAAAAGTCGCATACTGGTACTCAGCCACTTGACTAGTGACTTACTTACGTTGCCTAATGGCGGTTACTTCGTCAGAAAGTTCCTCTGAGATAGGTTAAAGGGTAACTAATATCTAAAGAAACACACAAAGGCTTTAAACGGTGAAGTCTGAGAATCAGCTCGCCTAACTACGTGTCAAAGTGTACTATCCTAGACACGCTATCAGTATCTTCCGGACAAAAATCCAGCGAGATTGGTCTATACTTATAGACTCTTCCAATCAGCCTAAGTCGCAGCTCCCCTGCTCATAGTGATGTAGAGGATTTCAAAGTAGCCAAATAGAGAAGCTTTACAATTTGTAGATGCAGCTTTGACTTCAAAGCTCAACTCTCATCTTCTCCCCAGCCCTCATAACTAAAAAGGCGGAAACAAAGCTTGTTCGTATTAAGTACATAGGTTATAGACATAATGACAATAAGATCATCTTTACTGGTTAATTCAAAACATAGAAATTCTAATTTATGTTCTATAGAACTTCTTGTCAACCATAGATTACCGCTAATGAGCGTGGCAGGCTGAAATGCTGATTAGCCTGCAACATTAATGGATTGAATTCAGCGCTGGTCGACTGCAAGGATATTGCTAAAAAGCGCCGCATTTGATAGATCATATTTCAGTTATTTTATTCAGCAATCAGCCGAAACAAATTGCCATTATTTATAGGTCTCGATACCAGATAAATTGAATAGGGTAGGAGTTGTTGGAATTGAACCGGTCTGTGCACCACTTAATAAAACATACATTTTGTATTGCTGCATGATCTTTCTTCCAAGTGATTAATTGATGATCATAAGAAGCCGTGCCTAAAGGCAGAATATTTCCCCTATAGCATTTCAGTTGCAGCACAAGGCCCTTTGATTGGGCCAGTCCAAAGTCTGGTATTAGCAAAGACACAGCCCCGTTGCATGTAATTTGTCGATTCCAAAATTTGAAACAGCTCCGTCATGATATCTCGGTCTCAACCTCTGTTAGAGTGCCACAATCTGACTGCCAATCAGTTAAGTGTCACTTTTCGGACACCCCAGAGTTCAGTAATTACCTATTAAATCCTGAATAACCATGTGGCAGCGAGGATATAGCTCTAGAGCCTGTTCTTTTGATATATGGACAGACTGTGCTGATGTTTTCTTCATTTTCCATAATTTTCTTTGTCGACACTGGACTCATAGAAAGATGTTGCGCAGAAGTAATACCTCTCGGCCCTTCAAGAAATTCATTTCTCATTTTCTGTAACTGTGACAAAGGATGCCCTGGTCTGCAGATTGCAATTGTTACCTTAATTGTCACTTGTCCTCCATCTCTGCTTTTGATTTGGAAATGCATCAAATGGAAAACAGGTAATCTTCGGACATCCGTGAGAACTCCCTGTAACTCAAGCCACAAGATCATACATAAGTTGACTCCATTGCTTAGATCAAATGCAAAAAAATGCAGAACTACTTGCCTCACATTTTACTTTTGCTGATGTCGAATAGAAACAATAGCGAATACGCTGAGCCGTTCCTAGAGGCGGGATGATTGGTCACGATGCAGATTGTGGGTGTTTTTCACGTACATCCTGATTGACAACAGTTGAACCCGATAATAGGGAACTAACAAGAGGAATAGTGTATGGTGCAGAGATCCATGTCGACCGAAGGATAATCTTAGAAATCCAAGTATCATGTCGGTCACCATCTTTAGAAGAGTTATGTCCAGTAACGTCTACGGTCTCTGATTGAAGGACAGCAAAAGAAGAGTATCTATTTTACATTTACGTGAACAAATATTCCAAGCATGTGTAACAGGCTAAGCCGAAACGAATCTAATAACTAGATACAGAACAAAGAGGAGTCGCTGAGAGGGAAAAGGGAAGATCTTGAGGTCATGTGACGTAGGCAAAATGAAGAGGCAGAAAACGACACCGTCGCTTAATAGGTCACTCGGGAATAGCCCGCAACAGCATGTACAGAATTTCTTAGCTTGTGCAGCTGATATTCTAGTCGCGCAAGGAAGCTTTAAGAATCGTAGATTACATATGTGGCACTGATGCCACATAGTGATTTGTACGAATTGTCATGAAGCTTGGTAGCCGTATATGCTTTAAAGCAAGAGGAAGAGCTCCTACAGCCATATACAACTATAATAAATAGTTATAGCTTAGCATCTACTAAAGATTCATTATCCGGTTGCTTTATCTAGAATTGTCTGACAGCCCTATAACTGTATTAGAAATTGTAACGACAGGCCTAGATAACTAGACCAAATAGGGCCGTTGGGTTTATCTTGAGGACAAGAAACAAGGGGGTGAGCAATAGAATAGTAAGAATAAGCCTGTGTTACTAGCAATGTCTATATGACAGGTTGCTATGTGAGTCGACCACGAGGGTCGGATTCTGTCTGCAAGGAACGTCATTATATACATGCCAGTCTGCCTGGATCGATGAGTTCGTTTGGATCATTCTGGGTGTTTGGATCATAAGGCTTCGTTGGATCATAAGGCTTCGTTGGATCATAAGGCTTCGTTGGATCAGGATGGGGGGGTTTTGATCCATTGTCACGTGCTCCCTGCATGACATACCCCTCCTTTATGCCAACTCCGGCTATAACAGAAATGTATCTATAGGCTAGGAGGTTAAACTCAGAGTTTACAGCTTGGCTTGGCTATACATTCTACAATAAACAGCTGTCTCCCTGGATTATATTACCTCTTTATCTACCATATAATTATAGTTAAGGAGCTCCGTGTGTTTTCCTAGTCTATAGGCTTTATGGACCTCTCCTGCCTAATTAATTTACTTCCTAGGCTATTCTCACAGTCTGTAATAAAAGGGTTGGGGATTTTAACTACTAAATTAGTACCTGTCTTAGGTTCCTTTGAAACAAATAACAATAGTTCCGTGGGACTCGCAGTGGAACTAGGACATCAATGAGAATCGGGAAATAAGCAATTTGTTGGACCAGTCAAGAACCTCGACTGAAGAAAAATCATCTGCGAAAACAGCTCGCCAAAGCTTGGTACCAGGGACATCTATCCTTGAATTAGCGGCGGAAGCCCAGCAGGCGGTAAACTTACTGTATGGGTGAGGATGTGAGGTGCGACAGTCAATGATGAGCCAATCCTTGAGCAAGCCATTCCGGATCCAAGGCGCATAACTTCCGTTGACTGTAAATCTCTGACAGTGCTCTCCTAGCCGGCTACCCTCACGTAACAATTCTATTCCCCATCCAACGTCCGCGAGCCTGAAGTCGATTCTACCATTCCCGTCTGCCGCCCATTCACTAGACACATTCGTCGAGAATCCGAGAACTGCATGTAATGCACGGTAGAACTCATCCTGGTACGCTGCCTCTACTGGCCGAATAACGGCCCCAGTACCGACCCGGGTTGTAGACGATAGGTTTCTCAACGAAAACTTTCTCAATACCGCTTCGGCTAAAGCCTCGACATTGGGGTATTGCTCAATGGGAAACGGGACAGTAGAGTTGGTAAGGTAGTGCTCGACGTATCTATTCAGGTCAGCGGAGTCTAAATGTTGTGAGATCAATGGTGCCTACTTCGCATGTAGACGGGTTGGAAACACGCAGACAATCTCCATAGCATCGAAATCTAGGGGTTCCGAATGAAGCCAACCCTGCTCGTAGCACGTTCGAATACCTTCGTTTTCCAAGTCTCGAGGTATGTGGCCATTGGCAAGGACTTCTCGGAGAACATCGGCTGCTTTGTGAGTGAGTGTGCGGCGGTTGACGAAGGACCGTTGTACTGGCGTCTGAGCGAGGAATCTGAAAGCTTCATCTTCATTGTCTAGAGTCGCGATAACGTGTTCTTTCTTGATCATTTCAATCTTTCTGTGTTTGAGATCTGAACGATAGACCTACAGCAAATGTCAACAATTATTGGGCTACCAGAGAGACAGACTCCATTCTAGAACTTACTTTCTGTAGCATTTTGAGAATTCCATCAACTGCTCCTGGTTGGCCATTTGTTAGGCTAAATATGTAGTCACAGGCGTTGTGGTGCAGTCGCAGAGGACACCGCAGGTCATTGCAGATGCGATTTATGACGTCATCAAATTCCTCGCGGTTATAGAAGAGCGCTATCTGTGGTGAGTCCTTGATTTTTGATGGAGTGATCGATATTCGCTGCTGTACGCCCAGATAGGCCAGTGGACTACCCACAGCGTAGTCAGCCGGTCCCCCGGTGGGACTGCCATATGAGGTGAAGATGCAAATTCTCGGTCCGAATCGGCGACCACTCTGAGACTTGATGAGCCCGAACCAAAGGCCAGAATCATGATACGACATCTGCCCCTCATCAAGAATGAAGACAATATCGGCGTCTCTGAGAGTATCTGAAGTGACAAACTCGTAGCCTGCGTCCTGAGCACGGCGAACAAGAATATCACTGTACACATGATCATGGCATTGTGACCAATCAGCAAACATGATGACTGGTGTATTCTGCTGACGATAATGGTCGTAGAGGAGATAGGCGAGCGTAGTTTTCCCCGAAGCTGGTGTTCCTCTGACGTGGGCTACTCTCTCCTCGTTGAGTATCCTCGCAAGCTCTTGGACGGTGTCATTTCGCGGGCATCTGAATGGATCCGCTACGATCCTTAAAGTCAACGATGAAGATGGGACGATACCAAAGAGACAGAGAAACAGCCATACCCGTAACGGACACGGGAGGGAGGTTACTTGGATGATTGGCTTTTGCTGGTCGACCACATGCATGGCAGCTGTCCGAAGAGCTGCTGAGGCTGCTGTCTTGCGCCGTAGATCCTTGACCGATGAGTTTTCTCAAGAACTCCATCACGAATCGGATATTTCGGAGTTGGTCGGACAGTAATCATTTTCAGGGAAGGCGGTTTATTTTGCTTTCAGGGAAGGCAAGAGGATGGGGAAGCTGGAGGAAAGAAGGTTGTACAGTACACTGGTAGAGCAGCTATGGAAGGTAAGCTCATGGATCCGTTGGTTATCTTCCTGTTTTGGTTTCGCACTATCTGACTCCACCCGTGCCCAATGGTCTAACCCCTTCAGGTTTAGTTACCCTACTTGCTTTCGCAAAATCGAGTGCACGCCTTCCCGCCACGGTCTTGGATTATGTGACAAGCATGTGACGGCTGCACCATGGACTAGTCCACTGAAGAAGCCCTCCAGCATCATAGAGTCGAGCATCGCAAGTTTTCTTTGCGCGCAGTAACGTGGTTTGGGGGCCTCAGAAGATAACATATAAACAATCACCTCAAAATTACCTATCTGGAGTGTTTAACAGTAAATCCGCATTCATCTAAACAAAGCTAGTTCGCCGGGCAACGCTATAGACTGATAACAGTCTTAAGATTGATTCAGATGGACTGAAGATGGCCCCAGTCTTATAGAGGCTTACTCACCAAAACTGTAGCAAGCCAGTGTTAATGCTTCCATTCCAATGTTGATACATAGTTATTCCAGCTTGTCACCGCATGGCTGATAGACACGGCAGTCTGCTGCCAATAGTATTAATATTCCTGCCAGCCACATCATCAACAAGTTCTATTGCTTGTTTGTTTGCCACTCCTTTCTGCTGCATTATTTAAGCTAAACCCATCTACGACATTACCCCTTCCATCATATATCGGACTCATACTGGGAATGGTAAAGCTAGACACCTGAGTGCAGGCATCTTGGAAGAGGAAATGATGTGTGCTGGAGCATTCTGGGATGTCTTATCTCCCAGCTTTCAAAGCTTTGATTCCAAATTTTTCCTGATTGAGAAACTTTCAAAGGAGAGGGAATTATCTCCTCTGCTAGATCTCAATCTGCACTTCCTTGGAGTTCCTGCTGGTCTAAGTTGCGAACGAGCATTAAACCAAGATCCATTAAATACTGAAAAAAAATTGCTAGCTTCATCAAGGCCCTCAAAGGTAGTGGGGTCCTCTCTGCAATCACATTTCTCACATACTTGTATGTGTGGAACAAGTTGGGAGCGAAATGTATAATCCTCGGTGCGAAATCTCCAGGTAATCGATGATGACAGTATGGTTATCCAACAATGTGCAATAAATTAAGAACAACCGAGCGAGTTACTGACCGTGATCTCTGCAGAGATGAGGCCTGCTTCCTCAATGACCTCAAGCGAAAAGGCTGGACATGTTGCCAGTGTAGCGAAGGCGGCAACAGAATGGATGGATTCATAGGACCCTCCAGCGGAGGCATGTCTTGTCCACATGTTGTTTGCACTCGGTGTCAACACTCCTTAAAGGTACCTTCATCTATCAATCACAATCTTCGGGCTGAAAGGGGTCCAAAGCTGACCCATAGTTTTGGGCGAAAGCTACACACACGTCGACGGTAACTGCGAAATTACCAACCCTAGCTAAGTTTGGTATGTGGTCATGGACATCTGATCGATACTTTGATGGCGATTGAAGAGAGTGAATCGAATCTGTGAATGTATACAAATGCCGTCATATAGCACTACGTAACCACTGAAAGGATAATAACCGCCTCTTAAAACAGCAATACAAAAAGCATCCTAAGCCAACTCCCGGCCTTTATTGACTACCAATAAACATCGAAGGATCACAGGCGAACTGGGGACTGTGAAACTAGTCTGCTGCAGATGCAATCGAGGGTAAGTCGGCACCAGACTAATCACCCAAGTCGCGCGACGATCACCCCCCCCCCCATCACCCTCGATCGCGCGAGCTCAGGGCGGCGCTGCTCACCTACTCAAACGAGAAGGGCAGTCGACCGGGTGCCCGTAGATTTTTGCTCGGTAGGTATGTATACGCGGCCCAGAGAGGCGCAGCGTCGGCCACCGCTGAGTAAAAACTTTTTGTTATTTTTATTTTCCTCTTTTTTTTCCCCGAACAATTGAGAAACTTCCTTTTTTTATCGGATTTTGTATCTAGAACAATGATAATACTGCTATTATTAATAATAATAAAGACTTGTTGCTTTGTTTCGTGTTGTGGAAATTATAGTACATGTTCGTGAGAGATGGATGATGTTTTCACCTTGAACAGATTACAGGACATCAACGGCCTTCTCGTCCCACTGTTCTGAAGGAATGGTAATAACAACATTCATTGTTCCCGTCCACCCAGGAAGAAAGAAAGGAAGAAGAAAGAAAGAAAAAGACTCTCTCTCTATATACATATACACAACTGGAAGAACCCAAGGCCCCGCACCGTCCCGCTTCTCGTTCACAGTTCAAGTTCATTGGAGTTGTCCCATCTCCACCTGGTTCCTGAAATCCAAGTTATCAGTTCCATTATTCAAGCCGGCAACCCGCTCTGCTGCTGCTGCTGCTGCTGCTGCTGCTGTTAAATGTTATTATTGTTACATCCCAGATACCAGCATAGAAGCTGGTCGGTAGGTTGGTATTGTTGTCTTCACAGCGACTTCCTGTATATTGCTTTGCGGAAAGCTATAGGGAGGTGGTTTTCGCGAATCATCACATCACGACGCGGGATATCCAGTCCCGGATCAAAATCGATTGATGGATGTTGATAATCATTTTTGCTTTAAAAAAGGTCCCGCAACAGGGAATCGTATCATCATCTCAAATTCGTCGACGACCTGACCACCCGTCGCGCGACCGCCGACCACAGCGACTCGTTGCCGAACCGAGGCTTGTTCCGGGCCGTGAACCGCAGGCTCTCGTAGGGCGGCGGTAAATCGTTGGGGTCAAAGTGCTCCTCTGTATATGGAATTTGGAGTGCTGGAATCGAGGCCTGCGAAACTGGCGAACCACTTGAATACTCCTCCTGATCTCGTACATACGATGAGAACGGCGAGGATGGTGGTGCATGCCGCGGGCGCGGGTTCGGCGGTATGGCGGACGCATCCGTCAACATCCATACTTTTTGGTCTTCCAGCCAGACGAGTCGGTCGTTGGATGTCATCCTTTGAGCCCCGCCTCCTTGCGCCTGCGCCTGATAACTAGGTGAGGTAAGAGAAGGAGAAGAAGCCTCCGTCAGATTCGAGTAGTTCCGTGAATGGGACGGTCTGCTGGTGCCATGCTCGTGGGGAGAAGTCGGCGTTCCAGCGCTGCGGGGACGGCAAGGTTCGAGCTCTTCGCTGCTATTATTATTGCGTCCTTGCCAGGGACTCCTTTTTATTATTTTCCCGGGAGAACGCCGTAATCCTGGGCCTTCACCATTATGATATCTGCTGCGTGGAGACGGAGACAGAACCTCCGTCGAAGCGGGCCGTGACAGTTCAGTGCGAGAAGGAGAAGGTGATTCGACAGAGCGGTCGTTCCCTGTCGATATACTGATGCAAGGACGTGGCACGTTCTTCGAGTATTGGGGAATGGAGAACCTGGTATCGTTCACCGGAGGGCCTTCAAACGACGAGAGATCCATGATGACTGAACAGCAGCAGGATACAGTCTGGATCATCATAAATCTAGTAGATAGACAGGGAGAGATGAGACACCTGAGAGGGGTCCTCCGTGCAAAGGTTGCACACCACTGGGGAGTATGAGTATGAGGTAGTACTTGGCGAGGAAGAGAGCTAATAGTAGTACTCAGGTATGTTGCTCGGCCAAGAGACAAAGTTAGGGCATGTATGTAGATACGAAGAAGAAAAGAAACATTGAAGAAGCACAAGGAAGAGAGAGAGCTTAAAAGCTAAAAGTCCTCCTTGCATGAACGGTCATCGTCGAAGTTTGCCTCCCGGATTCAAACAAACAACCGCGGTGGCAGCCTTACGCCTCCGTCAGACATAATAATGGCAGAGGCGGTGCGGTGCGGCACAGACAAGGACAGGATAACAAAAGATGCGCCGGCGATGGCACCCTTCGCCTGCCGCCAACAAACAAATAAATTCACCGAATCCGGATCGGATCGAACCGCAATGGAGAAAAAAGCCATGCTACGCGCCATAATCAACTTGGTGGCATAGACAGATATATGATTGTTCTCGTCTTCCGCAGGATTGGGACCCGCGCGATCCGGAGTCGAGTCCGTCAAAGGCGGATTCTTGTCAAATTGGATGGCGCATGCCACCACGCACTACTACCTCGAGGGACAACGGGTACCCGCGCCGCCGGCGCCCCTCTGGCGCAGATGGCCACATGGACAAACCTCGCAGGCTGTGGGAGAAACAAGCCAAATAGGCGGCCAGTGCCAGGATCGAGCGTCTAATCCATCAGAGGTGACCTTCACATTTTTCCGAGGTTCAGGCTAGATGAGCCCGCTGGGCTGGCTGGCTGCACATATATGTGCATACGGAGTACATTGCTTTGCTGTGCAGACAGCCGCAGGCGTCGAGGCTCAAAAAGCACCTCTCCAAACTGGCTGTGCGGCAGTCGGGAGGTGAACAAACAACTGAAGCTGGTTCAAGGGGCGATGCGTCGGGCGGCGAGCTGCGAGCTACCCTTACTTACCTAGCCGTGGCTGTCTGCACTCTGCAGACCGTGCAGACTGTGAAGGATTGCGATACCTTTTATCATTTGATCTCGCGTCTCCAAGACGCGGAGGCGATATAGATAGATAAAAGGTCATGTTAGTTCGAATCAAAGAACATGTCATGCACCAAACAACCCAGGACAATGTTGGCTAATCTAATTTTGCAACACAGCTGTCATTCATCCGCGTTTCAAAGATCCATCGTTCCATCTGGCCTCTTTTTGCCCCCGAATCCAATCCATCAGGATTCACGAGTCTCATCAGGACAGTTCCATGGATTGCATGCGAAGTATCCCAATCAGGTATACGGAGAACATCGTGATCGGCGGTGGAGAACGATATATTTCTATTTCGGGGATGCCAAGACCCCGACCCGAGGTTCGTCCACGGGTCGGGTCCTCTCCAAGATATCTTCTCCATGCGGGATCATCCCATCACATGCCATCAGTAATCCGTCTGCTTTTTATTCTATGATTATGCAGTGTTTTTTATTGACCAAACTCTGCGTTGCCAGATATTATTACTGTGCACCGAACAAAATTCCTAACCTTGCAACCTCCAAGTTTGTTTGTTTGCTGCCCGATCCCCAAGGCGGTCGTACAGTACTGTCTACGTATGTACCTACATAAAGCCCGTCCAACTTCGTTGGGGCGGTGTTCTCTCTCTCCATGGGGCTGTGCCATTGCCTGGATGTGGTGCTCACGATCGACCCTACTGTACTACCGTACGGTTACGGTTACGGTAGGGCAGGCGGTGCCTCCCTCCAGACAGACGTGGCAATAATAATGATAATAATAATAGCTCCTGCACGATGGACGGACGGATGATTTTTCTGCACGCGACATCCGATAGTGATTCTTTTACATAAAAGTGCTCTCAACTGTTGTTGGCTGACATAAACACATATAAGCATATAACATAACTAGAGATACTCCCGCATTATTTCCCTCTTTCTCTTCCTCTTTTAGAAGCTTCTATATATATATATATTTATATATACACATAAAATGCGAACGCCAACGATGTGTTCATTATGACCTTCACTAAGCACCAAAACCATCTTTCTCCACCTGTCATCGAACAGCGTAGCATCTAGTCGACAGCAAGTTGCAACCAAGGTCGGAAAATAACCATCGCATGTACGCCGAAAATTGTAATTATTGATTAACTATCCGGGTCATAATATACATTTTTCGTATATCTAGAAAAAAAATGAGACGATGACCAAGATCGACAAAGATCAGTTGGTTAGGGCTTTCTCAATCATACCTACCTTCATTAATGTCCACAGTATATATAAATAGAAAATATACGTACCAAACCTAACCGGACCTCTCTTCTACTCTCGCCAACTCTTCCGAACTTTGTTGTTGTTGTTGTTGTTGCTGCTGCTGCTGCTGTTGCATATTATTATTATTAACACCATCCTTCGCATTCCCAGCAGCGACGCCCGCTGAACTCTGTTCCTTCTTCCTTCTCTTCTGCTTGGTAGTAGCAGCAGTACTGCCAGCAGCAGCTCTCGTCGTCGCTTTCCGCACCACCCCCTCCCGCCGATGATACCCCCGCTTGGTGAGCGCCCGCGACAGACACTCCTCGCTGACGCCGAGCCCCAGCGCCTCGATGACCTTCCGGTACGGCAGGCGCCGGTTCTCCTGCGACGCGGCGAGGAACGCCACGACCTTCTCCAGCTGCGCCTCGTCCAGCTTGCTGCGCCGGCCCGACGGCTTCTTGGGCGTGTCGCACTTGCTCTGGCACGTGTACTGCACCTTGCGCACGGTCACGCCCAGGTGCCGCGAGATCTGCTCGTACGAGTAGCCCAGGGAGCGCATGAGGAGGATGTCGCGGCGCTGGTCGCGCGTCGTCCACTGCCATGTGGTTCTGGGGGCGGTGGTAGTGGTGCTACTCGTTGCTGGCGCATTTGTTGCTGTTGTTGCTGTTACGGTAGTATTTGTATCTGTAGTAGGAGGGACTGCTTCGGACGGAATCGGGTTTGGTGATACTGGTCCCGGTCCCTGTGTGGGGTTCGAGGTCGAAGGAGGATTGTTCGACGGGATGGTGGTGATACTCGAAGGGTTCGGCTCGGAGGGAGTAGTGGTGGAAGAGCTCGGCGCGGAGTGGTCTTTCAGCGCAGAGGCGCCGTCTGAGACCGTCGGCTCGGGGACGTTCGAATCGGGTAGTGACTCCGTCTGGGGATCCATATTGGACGGATCTCTTGAATGCCTCGAGCTCGAGGAGTCAGGCAGGCAGGTACCGTCAGCAGCGTCAAGTAGTACCTACTACTAGGTAGGTACAGTACTTAACAAAAGCATGGAGTAGTACCCCATAGCTGGTAGCGGTGAGTCGGCGGAGGCGGGAGAGCCTACTGTAGGCGGTGAGGGCGCCCGCGCAGTCCGAGGCCTGTCAGGGACCGCAGCACACAGCTAACGGAGTACAAGTTGCTTTTTTTCGTAGATACCGTCAAGTACGACGAGAAGGAGATACTTCAATCGTCGAAAGCAAGTAACCCTTCGGCTTTATCTTGCTGAGATCCGGCAGGCAAGGCGATATTATATTATCCTTGACGCAGCAGCTGTGATTGACACCTGACATGGCTGATCCTGGTAACCTAGAGAAAACGATAAGATCATATCCATTCATGACCAAACCGGTCTGCTGTACTCGGTACCAAAATTCACAGGCATCAGGATATCTTCTGTCAAGCCCCTAGGAAGTATATAAGTACCAGGTGTCTAGTTTGCGGTGCTGCGGACTGCTACTATCAAAAGGTGGTGGGATGACAAGAAATAAGGGAACTGGAGAGGGAGACAATTGTTCCGACAACCTGGAGATACAGCCATCTTCTGCGTTCTAGAAGGCTCTCCGATGCGAGGGGCATGAGATGATCGCTCCATACGGGAATAGGACAGGTGCCTCTGTGTACGTGATAAAGACCCAAAGCGATGAACTCCGCCCACATGACGTGATAACGAGGGACGGATGCTGCAAAACCAGAATACGCTACAATACTGCAGACTTCCGATTGGAGACTGGAAAACTTCAGAATACATTCATCCAATAACCTACCATCCGGTCATAAGACGTAGTGTTCAGGGACAAGGCAATACGCAAAATGGTCCGAGAACCAATGAATTTGTACACGAAGGATAAACAAAAAAGGACTCCCTCAAGGTCCTAATCCTACACAGATCTTGCGCGTTCGTCCCTTGAGTCGCCCATTTCAAAGCCTCTTCGGAAACCAGAGAGCCTGAAATAGAATGCATTAAACTCTTTCCAAGAGTCACCGCTAAATAACAAACCCCTTCACCCTACTCATCCCCCCACACTTCCACCACTCTTCCGACAAACACCGGATATCCCAAAAGACCAGTCCGAGAGCCGTCTGCCGAAAGCGAACCTTAGATACACGAGCCCGGGGTATCATTCTCAGAAACATTGAATTTACGCGAGGAAGACGGCGGCGGCGGCGGCAGCACCGGCAAGGGCGAGAGAGTTGGTCACGGAGCTGGCAGCACCAGTGAAGACTGGGGGAGCAGTGCTGGAGGGACATTAGCCAGAGATTCAAGATGGTGTTGGGGAAGATGACACTTACGTGGAGCTCTTAGGAGGGTATGGGACACCAGTGCCGGAGGCAACGGGGGCGACACCGGTAGAGCCAGCTGCGCCAGGAACGACAGCACCGCCGGTAGGACCAGCGCTCGGGGCGAGGGTCACGGTCGAGTAGGTCACTGTCGGCACGCAGGTGGTCAGGGTGATAACCGAAATGCTAGGAGCAGCCGCGCTTGGGTAGGGGGGAACAGCGACGCTGCTGCTGCCGGCGACAGGAACAGGGACAGAGCTGCCGGCGACAGGAGCAGGAACAGTGTTGCTGGCGACGGGAGCAGGGGTAGCGGGAGACGAACTTGGCAGGCTGACGACGGGGGTGGACACGGCGGCCGAGGAGCTGGCAGCCGCCGGGGTGCTCACGGCGGCAGCACCCGCCGGGGTGCTGACAGAGGCGGGGGCGCTGGGGACGGCGGTCGCGCTGCTGCGAGCAGGGCAGTTGGTGACGGTCGGCGCGCACGAGGTGATGGTCACGTCCTCAGTCATGTAGACAGTCTCCACGGGAGCAGCACCCGGGGCGGCGGCGGCAAGGCCGGCGAAGAGGGCAACGGTGGCAGCAGTGAAACGCATCTTGAAACGAGGTAGGATTTCACAGAAATGAAACCGTCAAGGGCGTCGAAACGAAGAAGTGCGAAGGAAAGAGAGCGTCCGTAGTTGGGTACAAGAACGAAAAGAGCGGCGGGGACCGAAGTCGAAGATACTGCAAGCAGGCGGACTGTTGGAAGTCTGAACTTGAGTATGGGAGAGAGGAGGCAGAGGAAGAGGGCTGGCGCGGGGGGCCTAGGGCCTTTGTATGGCGTGGGAGATTAAGCTGGCGATCTCAAAAGGGGGGAGTGGGCCGCGCGAGGAGGAGGAGGAGGCAGCGCTAGGGCACGAGGCCTGACCGCTCCACGCCGCCATAGGCCCTCGCCGTCCCGCCCCGGGCAACCGTCCGACGTGGCGGCCACGCCGATCGTGTCGCTCTGTTGCTCTTCCGGGACATCACGGCGCTCTCCTGAATCCGGGCTGCTCAGCCAGTGCTCGTCTTCAGGGCGCCTCCGGTCTCACTGCCCTCCCCGGTCTGTCCACGGTCTGCTCGCTCCCCTGTGTCGTCATCTTCACGGATGGGAATCTCCGTGCAAGATCCGCTGCGGCGGATTAGGCAGTCCGGGGGTGCAGAAGGACTGCCAGCCATCGGATCTCGACGCTCGGCCAGCATGTTTCACGTTCCTGCGTCCTCCCACGGTCCCGTGTGCTTAGCGGCGTTAGTCAGGGGCTGCACCCGGGCCCCCTTGCATCCTGCTCGCACCTTACTCGCTGCCGCCTGCCCGCATCCCTGCACCGCGCCGGTCCTCCGCCCTGCGGCCAATGGTGGCGCTCCGTCGGCCGGCGCGACCACCCGTGGACTGCCGGACCACCCCCGCCCGCCTGTTTCCCCGATGACAAACACCAATCGCCTTCGAGTTGCAGCGCAGCGCGCCAGCAGCCACCGCGCCCATATCGCCCTACGCAGCGTGCGCTGGACATGGAATATGCGCGCAGGACGCCCGTCCTCCGTGCCGAGCAGTCATCTTCGACGGCTGTCTCGAATTCATCTTGATTGGTCCCAAAGTTTACAGCGTCATTTCCCTCACGGGAGATGATTGGAGATAACGCAGCGACAACGACACGGTTATATGCACCGGGAAGCTCGACTGAGAAGCCAAATTTGGAGTGCTTCGTTCTCTTGGTGGATGCATGGCAATAACGACCATCATTCTTCTGCGTCATGGATCATGAAAGCATAGCCAAAGGTGTAAGGAACCTGGAGGCCTAGAACCAAGGCTCATGAGATAACATGATGGAGGAATCCTCCGTACGGAGTAGTGATTAACCATCGTCTATTTCCGGGTGAAGGGGACGACCTTCCCAGACGGTGATCGAGAGCTCGGCGGTCCGTCGATGCTTGATAATCGCTTGCAGGCGCGCATTTTCCCCCTCTAGACTTTCTGGCGTTCAGCCACACAACCCTTGAAGCACCAGCCGTGAGATCGATATGGCAATCTGTCGATTAGCTGGAATCCTGCCATATCGACATGCTGGACTGGCGGTTAAAACAAGCCGCAACTATTGGGATCTGGACTCATCCACAGGAACGTTGATGACCCTGTGGCTGAACGCCTTCACGGCCGTTTGTTCCTTTTGACTGCGCCAGGGCGTTCTTGCCGTGTGCACGGTTGCAACATCGTCGCGATTCTGAACCGTGGGAATAAACAAATAATATGGACATTAATCGAGTCCAAGTTTTCCTGTCAAATGTCTCCTTAGGGATTTCCGGTTCTAAACCGTAACGCTTCAGAGTCACTCTGGTTATGGACGTCGGAAGCACTCCGTCAAGTCCCAGGAATACGCAGTGCGGCGTACGGATAATAATACTCCGGGCTTCGTTTAGAACCGACATCATTAGGAGATGTGCTCCAAGATGTAATGCTATCATTACCCTCCGTAGGGATCCGGAGGCAACCATCCATGTCAAAGCCCTGGATTTTCTGGACAACTCATACGGAGTAATCCTTCCTGCGCATTGACAATAGTTACTATCGAGGTGCATAGAGTATTGTTTATGTTTCAACGCACCTAACGTTTCTGGTCAGCATACGGCCTAGTTTCTCGAAAATTGTGCTGCATACGGAGTACACCGTAGATGTGCAGAGTCTGGAAGCTTAGGGTCGCTAAGCGTTTCTCGATTTCGACGCCTGAAGAAGCCAAGAAGGGACCGCGACCGCGCAGTTGGGGGCCTGATTGTGCTTGGCACCGCTTGCGGAGAAAGGTCACGTACAACAGGAGTGGTATACGGAGACCGTGCGGCAGACCGGCGCTGGCAGTGCCTTGGAAGTGGATATGATGGTGGATTTTGCCAAGGAAAAAAGATGAAGTCAGCAACCCATTGACCTCAAGTTTGCTTGCTCGGTTAGCCAAGCAACCCGAAACAAGCGCCAGATTTCATCAAGAATTATGTACTGTGTACTTGCCAAGTCCCTGATCATCGCGTTACTGCGTAGTGCATGATCCCAAGAAGGGATACACACACGAGCTTTGGCGCCGCGACTTAAGCAGCGGCTCGCGCTTGTCAGCCAGCCTGGGCATCTGGGCAGCGATCGTTATCAATCCCATGTGGGCGCCCTTGACCCTGAACGATAATAAGATCATCAAAAGGAACCCCGTCGGGCCCGCTTCGCTTCTGTTTCAAAGTGAATCGAAACAAACGGCGAAAATCTGAAGATCCAATTAACTGCGGTGTGCTCTGCAACAGAGACAAATCTCCGAAGGCCCCAAAATCATGATGTCCGTGGAGACTTCGAGTCATGCATGATATTCCAGAAGGCGCTCGGAGCACCAGTCTGCTCCACCGTGCCAGGTTGGAAGGAGCCGTCGATGCTCGTTTGACAGGGCTTAGCAGGAGCTACCCAGCTGCCCAGCGCCTACCTGCCTGAGGTACCTACCCATTGGGTTGCCCTAACAACTTCCGTTCTAACCTGAGTGACCTCCTCAGGATCCCAACGGACAGCACTCCAGGAGACAGTCCTCTACGGAGTACAGTACTCTGTATGATAACCAATTCCAACCCATTCCCATAACGGCTCGAATTTCCAGGACATCCTGAGTCGAGTCTTGTCTTTCGATCTCAAATAATGCCATTCTTTGCTCCCATGTCTTCAGATACTTCTTAGAAGAGAGGAAAATGAACGCCGATCTCTCTCCTGTGACTGCCTCGAAGCAAAGCAAAGCTCCCATCGCCCATTGCCTTTTTTGGGTCTCCAGGAACAGACCGCACTGCACGAGACAGACCAACAACGACTTCATCCTCGAGTCTCGATGACCTGCCTAGGTCCTCCGTCGGAAGGATGCATTTGCATTATGCGCATGCATGATCGAGAACATCCATGTGCCTGTGAATGACATTATTATTAGGTATCGAGGACTATCAGGATCCAATACTTACCCAGAGCCGCAGTACGGTACACATAAAATCTATCGTGCCGCTTACACCCCGTCTCCGCTCGTTGGAATTACGGAAATTTCCGGTCGAGAATCCGATTTATTTTGCATATCGCCTATACAAACAAAGAACACTAGGAGGTTGATTCTCTTATCTGAGATTCAGACGGACCGCCAGCCAGTTCGCATCATACACAGGCCTGAGGCCTCATTTTCTCTCGCCTTCAATTTCAGCCCATATATCCATTTCTGTCGATGCTAATCACATTTTTGGTTTTAATGCAAAGGATTCTCATAATTGCTACTTCGACGAAGATCCGCAGCGGCATCTACGCTATTTGCGAAAGAAAACAGCTAAATCGAAATACGAGGCTAAGGATGTTTGATGCTTACGTCCGTACAGCATTCAGATGCACAACGTTCTTTTGTCCAAGCCGACGGTATCAAAGCGTGGAATTTACCCGCAATTTCTTTACGAAGTATATGAGTTGTCAACATCAATTAATTGTACGGAGCACTGACCTCGTTGACTTCACTAAATAAGTAGCAGATGTCACAGGATATTAGCAGACTGCTAAGCTGCTCGCAACTATTTTACTACACCCTCTCTCCTGCTTTAAGACGCTACACCACGATGAGAAATCCATATGCTGAAATGATCATAAGTCTATTGATTTGACTGCAACTCTGTTCATCAATCTAATCGTAACATATCCAGCAGCTCATCTAGAGTGGAGGGGTATTTATGCTCATTCCAAAATCGAAAACCATCAAAAACGGAGAAAAAAAAAGTCGTCTATGGTACATGCGTCATCATATCTACTCGGTGATCACCACACCCTTGGGAGTCGTCTTCGAATCACGATCCACGACGTAGTGCCTCGCGAACAGGTCATTCTGGATCCAGAGCAGCTTGTTGAACGCAGACAGGACAGCCGTCTTGGTGTTGGCGTCCAGGTCAGCGCCCATGACGGCCTTGATGATGATTTCCTGCACGAATCCCAGCAGGGCGCCGCAGTGCATGTACTCGACCCGCAGCTGGGGCCTCTTCTCGCGGTGCTTGAATCCCGGCTCGCCGGTGTGCATGACGCCGACCTTGTCGAGATACGTCCAGAAGGGGCTGTCGTCGGCCCAGTTGCTGTTGCTGACCAGCTTGACGAGATACGACTTCAGGAAATCCTTGCGGTGTTTGATGTTCGGGTGGTCGAGGTAGAGGTCCTCGACGGAGTTGGCAACGATGTCCGTTGCATCCTGCTCAGGCTGGCGCGGGACGAAGGCCTTGGCCGTGATGTCGAAGGAGAGCAGGTTCGTGTAGACGGTATCCAAGATGGCGGGCACCGCGGGCGCCACGATGTCCTTGGCTGATTGGATCGCAGCGCCATCTGCGTCGGTGAAGTTAAGGAAGGATTTGAGGTAGGCGACGCGGGCTGTGACGTCGTTCAGCGACGCAGAGTCGATGCGCTGAATCTTGCGATCGGTGGCCGCCATGGTTGCACAACTATCGTTTGGTTTGGTGTAGAGGAGGATATGGAGGTTAAAAAGAGTTCGCTGAGAGGGAAACTGTTATCGATTATTGATTGCAGGTAAGCTGATACAGATAAAGGGAGCAAGCGAGTAAAGGAAAAGAGTCAACCTGAAGCTTTTTATATTCGCAAGAAGGGAAGATTTACCAAACGTAATAGCTTCCTTTGGAACCTGTTCCGGTCTCTTCTCGTCCCGAGCGAAGTCACGGAGGACAGGTACCAAGAGGATGTACTCCACTGTGGCACCAGCCATGGGTGTTTGCTGGGCACCAGTAGCAGTGAAATATCGCTATCCCCGCGGAGATATCAAGTATAAACCAGTTTTCTTCTCTCCAACCACAAAGCCTCGATTTTGTCTCTTTTTCTTATCATTCGCTGCTCTGCGACCAGGGGAGGCTCAGAAGGTGCATTATCAGGACCCCCAACACCATTGGTGATGGAGAGCAGGGGATAGATAAAGCGAGATGAAGATCGCTGAGGGCGAGGGGTGCTCGCCGGCCAGCCTCAAGAGGGCTGCTGCGCCTGCAGGTGATGCAGGTTCGCCATTCTCCATGCCGGCGGTGGATCCACCGAAAAGCAAACGAGCCAGTCGGAGAGCCGGAATTAGTCAAGTTGCCCGGGAAGTCTTCGTCGGCGGCCGGCTGCTCCCTGGTCTCTCCGTGAGGGAATCCTCGGAGTGTAAGTTTTCTTCACAGCATAGATGAACAACTGCTGCTTTTGGACAGAAGTGAAAAAAGAAGATAAGAACTATATATAAGTGCAGGGTAAGGAGAAGGGACAACGTGCACCTCTTATCATTACTTGTAAAGTTAGAGGCACCAGGGGCCTTTCAAGGTGGCAAGTCAGCCATTTCTCAGGGACCATGTAGATAAATCTCCGAGGAGATACATCTACGATCTGTGGGCCGTCCCGTCGAAAACTCCACGTCGTGGCTGCGCCGCTGCGCGCGGCCCGTCACGTCACTCCGGGAGAACCTGGACATCTGACTGAGATCACATGACGGCTTGCCTTGAAGATGCGTACGACGTACGGAGTAGTACACAGTTCTACAGTAATACTGTAGGTGCCGGTGCAGACATGCCCATGTCGTTCGAGAATAATATCAGCATCAGCTGTGGAAAGGTTGTCTAATCCCGATGGAGTTCTGCAGCTGGCTCGGGCACCTTCGAGATGTCCCGTTTCAACTTCGACATCTTCACTCACATCTTCTCTCGTCTGACTTTGGATGAGGGGACAAGCGATTTCTTCCGTTCATGCAGCTTTTTCATTCATATGGTGTTGGTATCAAGCAGAAAGTGATTCAAGTAGAAAATAAAAGGATGGAAAAAAAAGGACATCGTTAACACGACACATGTGAGCACTACTTAAAAGAATCAGCTTAGAAGATTTGGATGGTGTCTTTTTATATCATATAAAAAGTTCATTCCTCCCGTTGGATGAATGCCCAGATGGGTCGGAACTGCCCTGAGGGTCCTTTGAATTAGATGGCGGGAACCCATTAAGTCAATAGGTCTGGAAGAGAGAGAGAGAGAGAGCTGTGTTCAAACTTGTCCATCCTTGGCCCGCCTCGGATAGGCACTCAGTACTTGTACTTGCTGTATGTACCGTACGGAGGGGAAGGAAGAAAAAAAATCCAGCCGCGGCGTGCTCACACCAAGGGATGGACTATAAGTATGAAGTGTCAGGTACGCATCTATATCTGACCACGGTGGGTATCTATCTATATTGACATCTACCCAACCGAAGGTGTCTAGGCAGGTAGATATGTTGATTAGACTGAAGGGATTGCTACACAAGTTTGATGTTGGGTGTAGACAACAACTAATTACCCATGTGATTGAAAGTGTTATTATCCACTGAATAGGATGGATAGATCGATAGACAATCAGTCATACTCTGTTGACTTCATGCACATGCACAGATAGAGCGCAATGCATACATATACTGTAGTGCAGTACTGTACAGCACATCTCTACCTAGGTACATACCTAACAAATAATTTACTTCCGCTGCGGACCGGAACATTTCTTCTTCTTATTATTATTCTACACAGCCCCTACCTTATCTCAACCCGTGGACCTTACCCCACATTATTACCATTACCTCTGATACTGTAGCTTCGCGTCTCTATCTACCTACTCCGCAATTGCACGGTAGGCCGATCAGTGATTGGATTCGAGGGTTTGGGCTGCATTTGGTTACTCGTAGATCGTCGTCTTTCTTTTCAAAGGATAGCTGTGATCCACCCATGGGACAGTTAAGCCGATGTCAGAGTCCTGTAGTGTACGGTGAAGAGATTACTGTACATTGCATTTCAGAAGAAGCCCTCAAGGGGGCCTTTCTCTCTCTCTCTCTCTCTTCTTGCTGTCATTGCCAACGTCGGGACGATGGAATCCCGCGCGGCAGGTGGCAGTGATACTGCATCGGAAAAGTATTGGCGGGTTCCAATGTACTGGACTGGACGAAAGACGAAGTAGTCGCGCGAGATATGGACAAAGAGGGCGCCTCTAGAAGCTAGATGGGAGCTAAGTGGTGCTTCTGTTCCTCTTTCCAGTGGACTGACAGGATTACTAGTCAGGAGACGGACCTGGCGCAAAGAAACGTAACAGGGCATCGTTCAGACTTCGGCGGAGAGTGCGAAAATTGACTGAAAGAAATGGCAGAAAGCGCTTATAGTTCGAAATAATGAATCCCATTTGAATCAAAGACTGCATAGCCAGTGCAGGCTGGACTGTTCGGTGGTCTGTTGCCAGTAAAGTTAGAAATCTATCGTTAGCAACAGGTACAAAAGCAGTCTGCAAACGGCAAGGCAGTGTCAAAGGAATCCCGATTCATTGTTTCGGCCCCATTTCAGAATCCGTAAAGGGGGTCTCGGCGAGCAGCAGGGATATATGGAGAACGGCCAGCGCGTAAAGCTGACGTTCAGGGTAGGGCTGCATGACGCCTATCCAAAGTTTCAGGAAAAGGTCTCAAATCAGTTTTATTTGCAAGACGAAAATAGTGAATCGCAAACCGCATCCAAAAAGGAATCCTTCATGCCTATATGGTTGATGTCTGGCCGGGCCAGTAGCACCGTACAGCTGTTGGTGCCTGAGGCAGAGCTCATGATGGATGAAGTAGAAGGTTGAGCACGATTAACTAACATATCTTGAACGGGACACTCTCTTCTCGAAACAAGAAGAAACAGGCAAGAGATCGTGGCTGTCGATGCGAGAATCTTCTCTGTCGGGGTCTACTTCCATGGATGCTGCGGTTCCGGTTCGGCGAGTCCAGAAGGAGCACCGATCGAGGTTCTCGGGATCCATGCTTTCTGCATTGTTCGGGGACAGATCAAGGAACGGAAAAAAAAAAAAAAAAAAAAAAAAAAAAAAAAAAAAAAAAAAAAAAAAAAAAAAAAAAAAAAAAAAAAAAAAAAAAAAAAAAGAAGAGGCCCCCCGCATCCACAACGCTCGTTGCACGGACGAGGACAGGGGACCGTGGCACGAACATGTGGAGGGCCAAGTAGGCGTCGTCCAAGTGTCGATGCAGCAGTGTCACTACGTTGTAGAATGTCATAGAGCAGGACAAGGCGGTCTTCTCCGCGGTGCAATACGGGTCTGGAGGCATTTCGAATCAAGAGCAGCGCTATCTCCCATGGCTCCGGGATGGACAAACAACAGCAGCTGAGCCGGACATGAGTGTCTCTGCGAGTGGTTCTTGCAGCGACGTGCTCCTCGAATGGGAGATCTGGGGTCGGCCATGCTGCAGGCGCCTGTGGTCAGGGACCGTAAAAGCAGTCTCCTTTGCCACCGCTGGAGGAAACCGTCTGGCTGGTAAGATTGTAGATGGATGTGGAGCCGATCACGGCGCGTAGGGAAGAAAGAGGGCATAGCAGCTCAGCCATGCGCCTGGCTGTCCTTTGCATGGTGCAGCTGCGAGCCCTCCGGCTCAGCCGCTCGTGATGGTGAGCGATGAGGTCTGTCGATGTTGGACATCACGGTGGTGCCTGGGGGACAAGGAGACGTGCCTGAGAGATCTGGTGTCTCTGATCGTGTTGACCGTCCCGCATCGTAAGCGGCCTCGACTACCAAACGCTGGATATATGGACCGAACTGGAAAACGCTCTGGACGAGCGCAGGCCCACTGGCCGACATCAGGCTGTCTCAGCGCGACACTGGATGTTTCATCCGGGCGCCTCGAAACAACAGGAAGCCCGATCTGACGATCTCTAGCCGCTGTGCGCGGTCTTCTCGTGCGGTGGGCGGCTGGGGCGGCGTGCTGGACTCGGCGCGGCTGAGCTCGACCTGGCGGAGCAGGGGCGCCGCTCGTCTGCCCTCGCCAGCATCTCCATCCATCTCAGTCTCTGCGTCGCGCTGTTAACTCTCCCGTCCTGACGCTCGTTCCTCCTCCTCTTTCTTTCTCACCCGTCTGTCGTTCTGCTGTCGAGCTCGTCGTCGCTCTTTGGGCTCGCGTTCCCCCTCCATCCACCCCCCCCCCCCCC